>JADMIO010792734.1_pt1 | contig 56840 bp, 49 predicted proteins | sample 8958161 | NCBI WGS metagenome assembly JADMIO01 (sample SAMN16585339, study PRJNA669376) | soil metagenome | isolation source: Crop rotation soil | place: USA: Cullars Rotation, Alabama | collected 2011
CTTTCCCCGATCGAGGGCGCGCGGGACGGGCGTTCCGTGGCCGAACTGATGAGTTTCGGCACGACCATCCTCAAGCGCGCGGACGTGATGGAAGGCGTCGCGGAAATGATCCATGAGGTGCAGGTCGAGGCGACGTTCCCCGACGGCACGAAACTGGTGACGGTGCACGACCCCATCCGCTGAGCGGCGGCCACGAATGAGAATCATGATTCCCGGTGAAATCATTGTCGCAGCGGACCCCGCCGGGCTCCCGGCCAACGGCGGACTCGAGACGCTCAGCGTCACGGTCGACAACACGGGCGACCGTCCGATCCAGGTGGGTTCGCACTTTCATTTTTTCGAGGCCAACGCGGCGCTGCGTTTCGACCGCGCGGCCGCCCGCGGATTCAGGCTCAACATCCCCGCCGGCACGGCGGTCCGATTCGAGGCCGGCGATTCGAGGCAGGTTGAATTGGTCGCCCTGGCAGGCCTGCGCGAGGTGCATGGTTTGAACGCAAAGATCAACGGTCCCCTGGATCCCGCGCGCCGCGCCCGGCCGCCGGCCGGCCGAAAGGAAAAATAACATGCTTCGCCTCACGCGCCGCCAGTATGCGGAAATGTATGGGCCGACCGTGGGCGACCGGGTGCGGCTGGCCGACACGGATCTTCTGGTCCAGGTTGAGCGGGACCTCATTGCCGAAGGCGGCGGGTACGGGAACGAGATCAAGTTTGGCGGGGGAAAGGTGATTCGCGACGGGATGGGACAGTCGCCGACGGCACCCGACCGGGAGGCGCTCGACCTTGTGATCACCAACGCGCTGATCCTCGACCCGATCCTGGGGGTCATCAAGGCGGACATCGGGATCAAGCACGGCCTGATCGTCGGCCTCGGGCACGCGGGCAACCCGGGCATCCAGAGCGGGCTCGGCTCGGCCTTCGCGGATCCGCGGACCAAGAAGAGAAATCCCATGATCGTCGGCGCCGGCACCGAGGTGCTCGCGGGCGAGGGGTGCCTGGTCACTCCCGGGGGCATCGACTCGCACATTCATTTCATCTGCCCCCAGCAGATTGACGAGGCCATCAGCTCCGGGATCACCACGCTCCTCGGCGGGGGCACCGGCCCGGCCACGGGCACATTTGCCACGACCTGCACGCCCGGCCGCTGGAACCTGCACCGAATGCTGGAGGCAGCGGAGGCCTACCCGGTGAATCTGGGCTTTCTCGGCAAGGGCAACTGCGGGACCGCGGCCCCGTTGCGCGAGCAGATCGTCGCCGGCGCGATCGGTTTGAAGCTGCACGAGGACTGGGGGACGACGCCGGCGGCGATCGACGTCTGCCTGGGCGTGGCCGAGGAATTCGACGTTCAGGTGGCGATCCATACCGACACGCTGAACGAGGCGGGCTTTGTGGAGGAAACGATCCGGGCGTTCCGGGGCCGCACGATCCACACGTTTCACTCGGAAGGCGCGGGCGGCGGGCATGCCCCGGACATCATCCGCGTCTGTGGCGAGCCCAACGTGCTCCCGTCCTCCACCAACCCGACCCGTCCCTTCACGGTCAACACGATCGATGAGCACCTGGATATGCTGATGGTCTGCCATCATCTCGACTCCCGGATCCCGGAGGATGTCGCGTTCGCGGAGTCGAGGATCCGGCCCGAGACCATCGCCGCCGAGGATTGCCTGCACGACCTGGGCGCCATCTCGATGATGTCGTCCGACTCGCAGGCCATGGGTCGGATCGGTGAGGTGATAATCCGGACCTGGCAGACTGCGCACAAGATGAAGGGCCAGTTCGGACCGCTGGCCGGCCCGAGCCACCCGGCGGCCGACAATTTCCGCGTCCTTCGCTATCTCGCGAAGTACACCATCAATCCGGCGATCGCGCACGGGATGAGCCATGTCATCGGCTCGCTCGAGGTGGGAAAGCTCGCCGACCTCGTGGTTTTCAAGCCGGCGCTCTTCGGCGTGAAGCCCGAGCTGATCCTGAAGGGCGGCTTCATCGCCTGGGCCAACATGGGCGACCCGAATGCGTCGATTCCCACTCCGCAACCCACGTTCTACCGGCCCCAGTTCGGCGCGGCGGGGCGGGCGGTGGGGTCAACCTGCCTGACGTTCGTGAGCGAGGCGTCGTTGCAGAAAAATGCCGGTGTGCGCGACCTTGGACTTTCCCGGCGGCTCGAACCGGTTCGCCAGTGCCGGAAAGTGGGGAAAAAGGACATGGTCCTCAACGACGCCCTGCCGAGGATCGAGGTCGACCCGGAGACTTACACCGTGAAAGCGGACGGCCGGCACCTGACCTGCGAGCCCGCCAAGATTTTGCCGATGGCCCAGCGCTACTTCCTGTTTTAGGCCGCCCGTCCGTCGCCATGCAGCTGATAAGTTCACCCTTCGCCCAATCCGATTCCTTCCGGCCAATCGTCCGCCTGGTGGTGGACCGACAGACCCTGGCCCGACGGCGGTGGCGGGGGACAGCGGAGAACGGGGCCGAGTTTGGATTTGAACTCGCCGCTCCGCTGGCCCACGGCACTTTTTTTTTCCAGGATGACGACGCCCGCTATCTCATTGAACAGCGGCCTGAGCCGGTGGTGGTGATCGGGCTCGACCTGCCGCCCTCGGCGGCGGCGGCCATTGGGTGGGCGATCGGCAACCTGCACATGGATTTGTCGGCCGAGCCGTCGCGTCTGCTGGCGCCGGATGACACCGCCGTGCGCCAATTGCTCGATCGTCTCCGGATCCGGTATGAGCCGGCGCTGGCGATATTTCAGCCGGGACGCTTCTCCCGCGGAGCCGACACTTCCGCCGAGGTCGGACCCAGCCACCGCCATTGATGAACTGGCTCGCGGCCCTGCTCCAGACCTCGGACTCCTTTTATCCCACGGGAAGCTACGCGCATTCGTTTGGGCTCGAGGGGCTGATTCACGAGGGCTTCGTGCGCGACCGGGACGGATTGGAATTCTATCTCAAGCACTGCCATTTGCCGGCCCTGCGCCAGGCCGATCTTCCGCTGGTGGCTCACGCCTGGCGGGCTTTTGGAGCGACGGACTGGAGTGAAATCGCGTCGCTAAGCGAGCTAAGCCATGCCCTCCGCTCGGCCCACGAGGCCCGGGCGGCCTCGTCCAAAATCGGCCGCCAGCGCGCCGAACTCCTTCTGGCGCTTCGGCGGGATCCGCTCGCGGGCGAATACCTCCGCCGGGCCCGGGAAGGGGAGTGGCCTTTCTCGGCCGCAATCTCGAGTGCCCTGGAGGCGCGCGTCCTGGGCGCGCCGCTTGACGCGGCCCTTTCCTCCTTTGCCTACTCCTCGATCGCGTCTGTGCTCGCAGCGGCGATGAAGCTCCTGCGGATCGGACAGAATGCCAGCCAGGCGTTGCTGGTGGAATCGCTGGCGGCGGTGGCAAGGGACCTGGGCCAGGCCGCCTCTGTGCCGCTCGCCGAGATCGGCTGGTCGAACCCGTGGCTGGATATCGCCGCCGCCCGGCATGAGACCGCGGACGCACGCCTTTTTATATCATGAGCCGTCGGATTTGCCTTCCATGAATCGTCCTCCCCGGATCGGCGTCGGAGGGCCCGTGGGCTCCGGCAAGACCATGCTTTGCCTGAAACTATGCCAAAAGCTCCGCGACCGCTACTCGATGGCGGTGGTCACGAATGACATCTATACCCTGGAGGATGCGCAGTTCCTGACCCGGAACGGGGCGTTGCCGGAGGAACGGATTGCCGGGGTCGAGACCGGCGGCTGCCCCCACACGGCGATCCGCGACGACACCACGATGAATGAGCAGGCGGTGCAATCGATGGAGCGGACGTTTCCGGATTTGCAGCTCACCCTGGTGGAGAGCGGCGGGGACAATCTTTCCGCCACTTTTTCCCCGGAACTCGTCGATGCCTTCATCTACGTCATCGACGTGGCGGAAGGGGACAAGATTCCCCGGAAAGGAGGCCCGGCCATACGCTTCAGCGATCTGCTCATCATCAACAAGATTGACCTCGCGCCACTGGTGGGGGCCGACCTTTCGGTGATGGAGCGCGACGCGAGGATCCAGCGCGGCGCGCGTCCTTTTCTTTTTTGCGACCTGAAGCGCGAACACAACCTGGACGCCGTAATCCAGTGGATCGAGCGCGAGGTGCTGTTCGCCCGGCGCGCGGTGGGTCGCTGAGCGATGCGACTTTCCGGGCACCTGAAGCTTGGGGCCGAGGCGCGCGTCGATGGACGAAGCTTCCTCGCCTCGCAGTCATTCGGTGTCCCGTTTCATCTGGGGAAGGCCTACTGGGAGGAGGACTCGCGGGTGTTGATCGCCCAGGTCGTGAACCCCACGGCGGGAATACTCGAGGGCGACCGCCTCGACTCGGAAATCCGGGTTGAGACGGGGGCGGCGCTGCTGATGACTTCCCCGAGCGCCAGCCGGGCGTTCACGATGACGGCGGGATCGGCGGAGTGCCGGCAGTCGTTTTTTGTCGCCCCCGGTGGCTGGCTCGAAATCCTGCCGGAGCCGCTGGTCCCTCACCGAGACTCGAGCTACCGGCAGGTGACCCGAATCGATGTCGCGCGCGGCGCAGGGCTCTTTTTTGCCGACCTGTTGATGCCGGGCCGCATTGCGCACGGGGACATCTGGTCCTGGCGGCGGCTGGTAATTGAGACCGAGCTCAAGGTGGCGGGCACCCTTGTTCTGCGGGAGAGATTCGAGCACCAGCCGGATCAGTTCTGCCAGTTGGCGGCCGCCGCCGGGATGGGGGAGAACGCCTGTTTCGGAAATGCCCTCCTGGTCGGCGCGGAGGCCGCCGAGTCGCCGGAATGGCGGGCCCGCCTGCACGGCCTTCATTCCCCGCAATCCTGGATAGGTGCCACCTGTCTGGGGCCGGGGGCATGGAGCATCAAGTTTGTCTGCGCCGGTGGTCGGGTGATGCGCGAGACGCTGAAGGGGATCCGGCGGACGCTGGCGCCATATTATCCGAAACTGGCGTGCGATCCGCGGAAACTATAACACGAGCGCAAGGCCGGCGAGCGCGACGATGGCGCCCGCCACGCGCGCCGCGGAATGCTCGCGGCGAACGATAAACCAGCCGAAGGCCAGGCCGAGGCCATGCAACACGATCGTCCCGGTGACAATCCCCGCCAGGTAACTTGCGACGTTGGCATTGACGGGGATTTCCTGGCCGTGAGCCACTCCGTGGAACAGGGCGAAGAGGCCGGCGACCGACGCGGCCAGCGCGGTCGGGAGCTGTTTTCCGACCGCGATCAATAGTCCGAGCGCGACGATCGAGGCAGCGATGCCCTGTTGAATACCAGTGAAGCCCTGCCCGTGGACGGCCACGGCGGCGCCGAGTGCCATCACGGTAACAAAAGCGCCTGGCACAATCCAGACCGCCCGGCCTCGCAGGCTGGCGGCCCACACACCCACGGCAACCAATGCCAGCACGTGATCGAGACCGAACAACGGATGAGAAAAGCCCGAGCCAAAATCCCAGGTGACCTCATGGCCATCGTGACCAGGATGCGCCAGAGCGATCGACGGCAGCGCGAGGAGCGCAGCAAGGGGTAGGGCCCGCCTCAAATAATGCATGTCTTGAAAGAGCAGTTATCGTGCCTCGGCGACGCCGATTAAATCCCGGTAGTGTATCAGTTTGGCCCGTAGCGAAGCGCGGAAGCGCTTCGGACGAAGGCCCGTCCGGCCTTCGCTACAAAAGAATCTGCCGGACTGATACACTACCGAAATCCAGGGCACGTGTCAGTCCCCGCGATCGATTCCGCTCAAAAACGGAGGATGTGACCCTCGTAATATACGTTTAAAAAATGACTTACAGAAATATTTAAATCGTTCGAATGTTGGTAGGATCCCTGCTGTATCGAGATTCCATCGACCGCTTTCATATGCGGCCGTGACTCAAGTATCCAAATCAATGCATAAAAAACTCCTCCTCCTATTCGCCGGCGCGCTCGCGGCGAGTTCCATGTCGACCGCGCTGGCCCAGCCCACGTGGCTGGTTCAGCCCGCGGTGGCCTCGCAGTACATGTTCCGGGGCGTTCGCCTCGGCGGTCCGTCGTTTCAACCGACGATCGAGATGAACAACGGCCCCCTCAAGCTTGGGGTCTGGGCCAACGTCCCGATCTCGGACAAGGTCGTGGGGCAATCGGATCCGGAGCTCGACTTTTATGGCGCGTGGACGATCACGCTGGTCAAGGATAAGCTCACCCTGGTCCCGGGAGCGACCTTCTACTATTATCCGAACGCGGACGAGACGGTCGGCTTCTACAAGAGCACGTTCGAACCCAACCTGGCCCTCAATTGGACCGCCGGCGCGCTGACGCTAACCCCGAAGGTTTATTATGATGCCGTGCTGCAGGGCCCGACGTTCGAGCTCGGCGCGGCCTACGTGGTGCCGCTGAAGGGCACGGAGCTGGATTTCAGCGGGACGATCGGGACGCTCAAATGGGACGACTCGATCAAGAACAGCACGCCCGAGACGAAGAACTGGGGCGACTACTGGTCGGCCGGTGTGGCCATGCCTTTCGAGGTGACGAAGAACCAGAAACTCACGGTGGGCTGGGCTTACACGCGCGGTTCGAACAACAACTTCAAGACCGGCACGCTGCCCAAGGCGTCGAACGGCGCAGCGGTCGGACGCGGCGTCGTGACGGTCAGCTACGGGATCACGTTCTAACGCGGGTTTAACCCGACTCTTTCAGCCCGCGCGGAAACGCGCGGGCTTTTTCGCGTTTTCGCTCGCGAAAAGGCGACCCTGCGCAGCCCAGCGGGCGAAGCACGGGTTACCCGCGCTTCAGCGAACCGCGGGAATTTCCGGCGTTGCGCCGATTCGTCCGCCCTGGGGCGCGACGGCAAAGAACTCAACGACGTGCGACACGTCCGAGAAGCCCTTTGACTTGAGGATGTCCTCGACCCGCTGGACGGCCTGGCGCAGCTCCGCGGTCGTTTCCGCGTCGATCTCGTCGACGCGATTCGAGCTCTTGCAAATGACGTGATAGCGGCTGGTCCCCGCCAGGTTCAGTTCATACAGGCTCGTGCCGTTGTGGAAAAAGGAACGGCGAACGAGGCCGAGCTGTTCAAACACCGCGAGGCAGCGATAGACGGTGACGAGATCGCAGGAATCAGCGGAAAGGTCGCCATGAATTTGCTCAATCGTCGCCGGCTGGCCCGACTTGATCATCGACTCCAGGATCGCGATCCGCGGCTGCGTGATGCGGAGCCCGGCGGACTTCAGCCGGCTCGTGGCGGCGTCAATCGGCTTTTGCACACGGCCTGCGTCATCGGTGCCGCTGCCGGCCAGGGGATGATTCGTTTGCGTTGACGCGATCATGGTTTCCCCGGGAGGTTGAAGGATTTACGAGGGTGACGCTAGGTTATTGTTGCGAATACGCAACAATACCGCGGAACCGGCGTCAGATTAAAATCGGTTGCGGATTGCGAGTTTTCGACGATTTCACTCAATCTTCGAGAGATCCATGGAACAGCCCGACTTCAGCGAACAGGTAGCGCTAATCCGGAAAGAGGATGCCAGGTTCGACCGCAAGGCGTACGAATTCGTCCGCTATGGTCTCGACCATACGGTCCGGGAATTGAAGAAAAAGGAGACGGCCAAGACCGCGGGAAACACCCATGTCAGCGGGCGCGAACTCCTGAACGGCCTGCGGATTTACGCCCTCGACCAATACGGGCCGCTGGCGAAAACGGTGCTCAATTCCTGGGGGGTAAACCGGTGCTCCGACTTCGGCGACATCGTATTTAACCTCATCGACTACAAAGTCTTCAGTAAGACGCAAGACGACCGCCGGGAGGACTTCTCGGAGATTTATTCCTTCGAAGAGGCGTTCGTAAAACCGTTTCTGCCGGCAAAGAATCGACGTTCCGGCAGCTCGCAATCGACGGCCGAGCAGGTCGGTTCCTCCTGACGGGGCGCGAAACGCCGCGCGACTTGGCGCGGGTGCCAGGCGCGGTGGAGCAGCACCCGAATTTGCGGCGAGAAATGAACTCGGCTGATTGCCTTTCTGCGCGCGCCATGCTCCATGCCCCAAGCCAACTATGCGCTCTGATCTGAAACTCCTGGAGGCCTTCTGGAATGAGCCGGTTGAGCGCTTATTGCTAGCAAATGGCATTACGCTAATCGTAAAAGCGGACCGGTCGGCGGCCCTGGCCTCGGTGCAGGTGTGGGTGAAAACCGGCAGCCAGCACGAAGGCGACCATCTCGGGGCCGGCCTTTCCCACTATCTCGAGCACATGCTTTTCAAGGGCACCGAGCGCCGGGCGGGCCGGGAAATCTCCGCCACGGTACAGGCGCACGGCGGGTACATCAACGCCTACACGACGTTTGACCGCACGGTTTACTACATTGATCTGCCCAGCGAGCACGTCGACGTCGCGCTCGATGTGCTGGCGGATTCCGTCCTTCATTCGACCCTGCCGGCCGACGAGGCGGCGAAGGAGAAGGACGTGATCCTGCGGGAGATCGCGATGACCCGCGACGATCCCGACAACCGGTTCTGGGAGGACCTCTTCGCCACCGCCTTCCGGGTCCACCCCTACCGTTTCCCGATCATCGGGCACCGCGAGGTCTTCGCCGCGGTGACGCGGGAGGACCTGCAGGCGTATTACAAAGTTCGATACGTCCCGGAAAACCTGGTCGTCGTGGTGGTGGGCGACGTCGACCCGGCGGCGATCCGGGCGGCGGTGGAGGCGAAATTTGGAAGGGAAACCCGGAGGCGGACGGTCCCGGCGCTGGTCCCGGCTGAGCCGATCCAGCTGGGCCGGCGCGAATCGCACCGCTTTGAGGATGTCGAGCTCACGCGGGCCGGGCTCGCCTGGCAGATTCCGGGGCTGACGGATTCGGATGCGCCGGTGCTCGATCTCCTGGCGATGGTCCTCGGCCATGGCGATTCCTCGATCCTCTGGCAGGCCATCCGGGAAAAGGCCCGGCTGGTGCACACGATCGATGCCCAAAGCTGGAACCCGGGATCGGTCGGGCTGTTTTGCATCACCTACACCTGCGATGCGGACAAGCGCGTCCCGGCCGCCGCGGCCATCCAGCGGGCGCTCGTAGCCGCCTGCCGGCGCGGATTCACGGCGGCGGAGCTGCGGAAGGCGTATCGCCAGGTGGTGGTGGGGGAAATCAACACCCGCAAGACCATGGCGGGCCAGGCTTCGCGCCTCGGCGCCGCCGAGGTGGTCGTCGGCGATCTCAACCACAGTCGGCGCTATTTTGAGCAGCTCTCGGCGGTGAAACCCGCTGATCTCGTTCGTGCGATCCGGAAGTACCTTGTCCCGGAATTGACGACCAGCGTCTCGCTCAGCCCCGCCGCGGCATCCGGGAGCGGCGGCCCCTCGACGGCCAGGACGGTGCCCGGGCGGCCGGATTTCGAGGAGGTGCGGCTGCCCAACGGGGCCACGCTGCTGCTTCAGCCGGACCGGCGGCTGCCCAACCTCCACCTGCGGCTGCTCTGCCTCGGTGGTCCGCAGCAGGAGCGACCGGACCGCCGGGGATCCTCGGGGCTGTTCGCAACGCTCCTGGCCAAGGACACCCGGCGCCGTTCCGCGGCGCAGGTGGCGCGCTATATCGAGGAGGTCGGCGGCAGCTTTCACCCTTTTTCCGGCAACAACAGCCTGGGGCTGGCGGCGGAGGTGCTGCCCGATGCCCTGGACCGCGCCCTCGAGGTGCTCCGCGGCGGCGCGCTGGAGCCGGCCTTTCGGGCGTCGACTTTCGAGATCGAGCGCGAGGCCCAGCTGGCCGAACTGCAGCAGGACGCGGACGATGTCGTGACCTTTGGCCGCAAGCTGCTCCGGAAGAAATTTTTCGGGACGCATCCGCTCGCGGTCGATGCGCAGGGCGAGCCGGAAGGCGTGCGCGGGACGTCGCTGGCGGACCTCCAGGCGCTGCAACGCCGCCTGGTGGCCGGGTCGAACGTGGTTCTGGCCGTCGCCGGGGATTTTTCCGTGCGCGAGCTCAAGCCGCGGCTGAAGGGTTTCCTCGCCGCCGTGCCCAAGGGTCCACGGCAGACGGTTTCGAACCCGGGCTGGCGGCCGCCCGGGGCGGGGGACTTTGTCGAGAAGCAGCCCCGCGAGCAGGCCGTCCTTTTCCAGGCGTTTCCGGGGCCGGCGCTGCTTGAGCCGGATTACTTCGTGAGCGAGGTGGCGGATGAACTTTTCAGTGGCATGGCGTCGCGGCTGTTCGAGCGCGTGCGGGAGGAGCGGGGGCTGGCGTATTTCGTCCGGTCCTCGCGCGTCGTCGGTCTCGACGCGGCCATGTTCTGTTTCTACGCGGGCACGGCCCCGGACAAGGTTCCGGCCGTGCTGGCGGAAATCGACGGCGAGATTGCGCGGATCCAGGCCGGCGCCATCGAAGCACCCGAGTTGCTTCGCTGCCAGGTGCGGCTCAAGGCGGCGAGGCGCCAGAGTATGCAGACGAACGGCTCCCGCGCCATGCAGGCGGGGCTAAATGTCCTCTATGGCCTGCCGGCGAATGACTGGAAGAACTTCGACGGTCGGATCGACGCGGTGACCGTTGGGGACTTGCAGAAATTTGCGCAGAAATATTTTCAGCGCGAGGGGCGGACGCAATTGGTGGTCACGCCGTAGGGACGAATTGCCGGAAGAACGAGTATGGGACGGCCGCGCCGTCCTAATCCGTCCGTGCAGCGCTAGAACGTTGGGATCCTGCCATCTCGATCCAACCACACGATCGCCAGCGACCGCGGGCCGGAGATGACGATGCCGAGGCCATTTTGGGTAAACAGGGGAACAAGGTTGTTCAACGCCTGGGCCCGGCTCATTTGAGGCAGGTCGATATTAAACCGAATGGGTTGCGCTCTCGGCAGGATAATCGGCTCCGACACGGACTCGCGGCCGGTGAGAGACTTCAATAGATTGATGGCAGTGACCAGATCGGCCTGTGGCGCCAGGGTTGGGCCGACCAAGGTGTTTGGATCGATGATTATAAATCCCGTGCTGGGATTTGTCGGAGGTTCGGGCGCCTGTGCCGGAGGCGGTGTTGGAGTAGGAACCGGAGTTGGAGAAGGCGTGGGAGCCGCGGTTGCGGTCGGTGGTGCGACGAGCTGGATTTCGTTCGAGCTGGCGCGGACGCCGTAATAAACAGTGCCGGCGCTCAAGGCGGCGGCGGCCGCGATATAGCCAGGTTTTACGAGGTGCATAAGTTGCGCAAGGAACGTCGCGGTGGCGCCGGTACCCGCGGCGGCCAGGGCGGGGCCGACGACGCTGCCCGCAAGCCCGGCTGGCGCCGAGGCGATCGCTTTCCCGGCCAGGGCGACCGCGAGGGCGCCGGTCGTGGAGGTGATGCCCCGCCGCGCGAGTAGCGTGCGCAGTTTGTCGAGGGCCCGCTCGACGTTTTTCGAGGCGGTGTTTTCGGTGATGCCCAGATGCTGTCCGACTTTGGCGAGGGGAAGCTGCTCGAAAAACCGCAGCAGGATGGTCTCGCGTTCCCGCTCATTGAGATCGTGCATCGCGTCGTCGATGATGGGACGGAGCCGATTCCATTCTTCGTCCGTTATCGCGGCAGTATTGGCGGCGTTCATTTCAAGGGCATGCCTTTCGCGGATTTTGCGGCGCTGCTCGGTCCGGCGCACCTTGGCGGCGGCGAAGTGCGTGCTGGTGTAGAGCCAGCCTTGGAGACTGGACCGGGCCCGGAGCGTGGCGGCTTTCCGGGCCAGGCTGGTGAATACATCCTGCGTCACATCCTTGGCGAGGTGTGCGTCGCCCTGAACCTGTCGGAGGGCGGCGCTATAGACCAGATTGACATGCCGTTCGGCGAGCTCGGCGAAGGCGCTTTCCGACCGATCGGCGGCGTAACGGGTCAAAAGCTCTGAATCGGTCGTCATTCCATCCTCATATCACCCGGCGATGATGGAAATCTGACGCGATTTCGGTGTGAAGCGACACCCTAAGTTGCGCGGCGGTATCGGGACGGCACAGTGGCCGTTCCTCCGATGATCGCCGGGCACGTGAGACGGCCTCTCTTCTTCGCCTAGGCTTCGCTGGGCGCGCCGTGCCGTCCTGAATCTTGCGCGAAGAAAAAAATTATGGAATGTCCGCCGACACGATTCCCCGGAGGCGCAGCCAGGTCTTGAGCAAGTCAGGGAGGGCGCCGCGGATCGGGTCGCCCAGGCTGATGCCGGTGGCGTGGGCGCCGTTCTCGGCGGTGTGGACCTCGGTGGGGACGCCGGCCTTGCGGAGGGCGTTGTAGACGCGGAAGGCGTTTTCGGGTGGGACGAGCGTGTCGGCGGTGCCGTTATAGAGAAACATCGGAGGGGAGGCTGCGGTGACGCGCTTCTCTATGGACATGTCGTCGATCAGTTTTGGATCGGGATTGTCGCCGAGAAGATTGCGGCCGGAGCTGGCGTAGGCGGTCAGGGGATTGGGGCCGGCGACGTCCGGCGCGAAAACGAGCACGGCGTACATGAGGATCGCGAAGTCGGGTCGGCTGCTCACGCGCTCGATCGGATCGGGGGAATTGGGCTGGCCGGCATCGAAGATCGTCGCGGTCGCGCCGGTGAGATGTCCGCCCGCGGAGAAGCCGAGCATCCCGATCCGATTCGGATCAACGCCAAATTCCGCCGCGCGCGCGCGCACGAGCCGGATGGCGCGTTTACCGTCGTCGGTCTCGGCGGGATAATGGTAGGGCGCCACGCGATAGAGCAGCACAAAGGCGGAAACACCGATGGAATTAAACCATTCCGCAGTGGAGTCGCCTTCGCCGCCGGTCGTGGATACTCGCAGATAGGCTCCGCCGGGAGCGATAACGACGGCGGGCGCCGGCGGCTCTCCCGGAGCGCGCTTCACCAGGTAGGCGGCCAGGAGCGGCTTGTCGGCGTCGGCGTTTCCCAGCGCGCCCGGCGCACCGTTCGGCCACAGCAGGATTTTTGGGGCGCTGGCAAAAGGTATCTTGGCTGGAGGCGGGCCCGCACCCCCGCGCCCTCCCGTCGCCGCATTTTGCCGGGCCGTTGCGAGCTGCGCAGGATTCAGTTTGTTTGGCGAGGCCTGTAGCCGCGCCAGCAGGTCGGCCCGCGCGAGGGCGAGTGTCAGATCCGCATCGCGGAGCGCATCGGCTTTCGCCGCCAGTTCGACTCTGTTGACCGGGACGTTCCACGCAGCCGCCGCGAGCGCATTGCGCGCCGCCGTTGCGGCATTCACCAGCGTCGGGTTTACCGAGTTGAGTGCGATCTGCTGCGCCGCATTGAAATTCTGCGCGAAACCGCGCGGCGCGAGGATTTCGCAAAAGAACGCAGCTGACGCCAGAACCACGGCAATCCGTCGGGGGTAATGCATAAGCCAAGCATTAGATGCCAGGGCCGTCCTGGAGCGACCTGATTTTATCCGCGACAGAGGGCTTCGCGGCCCCTCCATCCAGCCGATTAGCCGGCCCGAAACTTCAGAATCACCTTTGAGTGCAAGGGACAGGCCCTAAAACAATTCCTTAAACGATTGTATTGTAGTCGATTGCAACTGCGTCCCATTTTGTTGAAAGATTCGCCCCGAATTCGCCGTTACAGGGTATGTGCGACTATTACGCCTAAAACTCGACCCCGACCAATTCGATGCCGTCCATCACTGCATCAGCCGCGTCGTTGGCGGCCAGTACCTGCTCGATGAGCCGGCGAAGGAAAGGTTCCGCAGGATGATGTGGGACGTGGCCGAATTCTGCGGCATAGAGATCCTGACCTACATCATCCTCAGCAACCACTTTCACATCTACATCCTGATCCCGCAACGAGTGGAGCTCAGCGACCAGGAACTGCTGCGACGCTACCGGCTGCTGCACCCGCGCCCGACCAAGTACGAGACCCGCACGCTCGAAAGGATCGAGGCCGAGTTGGCCACCAATGGTCCTTTGGCGCAGGAGTTCCGCCGCCGCATGCGCCGGCTGATGAACGATGTCTCGTGGTTCATGCACCTGCTCAAGCAGCGCTTCACCACCTGGTACAATGCCAAGCACAACCGGTATGGCACGCTGTGGGCCGGCCGCTTCAAGAGCCCGCTGGACGAGATCATTTCGGATGTGAATACGGCGGTGGGAGCGTACATCGATTTGAACTGCGTGCGGGCGGGTTTGCAGGCCGATCCCAAGGACTACCGCTACTCCGGTTATGCCGAGGCCATCGCTGGCAATCCGCGGGCCCGCAAGGGGATCATGTTCCTGACCGGCTGCAGCGACTGGGAAAGCGCCGCGGCCAAGTACCGGCAGGCGATCTTTGCCACGGGATCGGCGGAGCGCGGGAAAGGGGCCACTGTGGCTCCCAGCAAGCTGCTCGAGGTCATGAACCAGGGCGGGAAGCTGCCGTTGGTGGAATTGTTGCGCTGCCGGATACGCTACCTCAGCGATGGCGTAATGCTGGGCTCGCCGGAATTCGTGGCCAGGTGCTTAAAGCATTGGACCGGGGGAAAGCTCAAGAATCCGAGGCGAGTCTATCTTCTGCCGATCGAGGTTGCGGACCGACCGCTGGCCATTCCGAAGCGAATGCGCGGTCCGGTTTTCGGCTGAGGCTGATATCAGGGATTGGAAAAGCGGGGCGGAGCTCTGCCCACTCGCGGGGAAAACCCGCCAAAAAAACCAGGAAAACTGCGCCGGGGCCAAGCCGGCACCTTTTTTTGATCAAATAGAGGAAAAGCGGCTCGATCAGACATGGAAAAGCCCAGTCAGGGCCTGTCCCTTATCGGCAAAGTTTCGCAGAGGGCCTGTCCCTTGGCACAAGTCGGACGCGAGGGGCTGTCCCTTGGGATTTGACGTTTTTTGGGAGCCTGTGCTCGGGCTGCTCGGCGGCGGCGGAAGGCGCTCGCGCGATTGGGCGGTTTAGCCGGCGACGGCCTTGATCACCTTGCCGAGGTCGGTCACGCGGTAGGGCTTCGTGAGGTAACCGCAGAAGCCCATGTCGAGGTATTGCCGGGCCATGTCGTCGTTGTCGTAGCCGCTGGAGACGATGGCGCGGACCTCGGGGTCGAGTTTCTTAAGCTCCTTGAAACATTCCTCGCCGCCCATGCCGCCGATGACGGTGAGGTCCATGATGACGGCATCGTACGGGCGGCCGATGTTGAGGTAGCGCTTGTAGAGGGCGATGGCCTCGTCGCCGTTTTTCGCGGTGTCGAACTTGTAGTCGAGGCTCTGCAGCATGCTCGACGTGAGGGCGGTGATCTTGGGATCGTCGTCCATGAACAGGACGCGGCCCGTGCCGAAGCGGAGGGTGGCGGCGCGGCGGGCCTGGACCTCGACCGGCTTGTCGGCGGCGGGGAGGAAAATGGTGAAGGTCGTGCCCGTGCCCAGGACCGACTCCACGCCAATCTGGCCGCCGTGCTTGCGGACGATGGAAAGCACGGTGGCGAGCCCGAGGCCGGTGCCGTGCTTCTTGGTGGTGAAGAAAGGATCCCAGATTTTTTCCAGGTGCTCCGGCTTGATGCCGCTGCCGTTGTCGCGGACCTCAAAGCCCACATAGTTGCCGGCGGCGAGGGAGGGCATCTGGCCTTCCTTCACCGAGACGTTGTCGACCCGAAGCAGGATGGCGCCGGCGTGGGGCGCGGGGGGCATGGCCTGGACGGCGTTGACGATGAGGTTCTGGAAGACCTGGAGAATCTGCGCGCGGTCGACCTGGACCGGCTCGAGGCCCTCGGGGCAGTCGACCGTGACGGTGCAGGTGGCGCCGGCCGCGGCGATCTTGATCGAGTCGGAAATGATCTCCTTCGGCGCAACGATCGACTGCGTGCCGCTGCCGCCCTTGGCGAAGGCGAGCAGCTGCTTGGTCAGGCCCTTGGCCGTGAGGCAGGCTTTCTCCGCGTCCCCGAGAGCGGACTCGTCGCGGTTGTCCTTGGCCAGGGATACGCCGCCGAGGATCGTGGTGAGGAGATTGTTGAAATCGTGGGCGATGCCGCCGGCGAGGAGCCCGAGCGATTCGAACCGGTTGGCTTTGACCAGCTCGTCCGGCGTGAGGGTCATTTCATCGGGATCGCGGAAAATGATGACAATGCCCTGGGGCCGTCGCTCGGCGTCGGTGGCAACGCGGGCGGTCCAGACAATCGGGCGCGCGGCGCGGCCGGGGCCGCCGGCGAGGGAGTGCTCGCTGATCAGCGGGAGGGGGTCGTCGGCGCTGAGGGCGCGGTCGACCGGATCGTCGCCGGGTTTGCCGCTTTCGCGGTTGACGAGCTGGAAAAGGTCGGCGACCGCCTGGCCATTGGCCTTGTCGGGCGCCATCCCCAGCATGCGGCATGCGGGCGCGTTGGCGTAAACGACGCTGCCCTTGCTGTTGGTGATCAGGACACCTTCCGCGACCGCCTCGAGGGCCGCGATTCCGATCTCTCCAATGGACAGGGCGTCCGCGGCGGTGGCGGCAAAGCCCTCGGGCAGGGGGCAGTGGAACCCGACGATCCGCGCGAGCTCGCGCTTGCGCGTCAGGGTGCGGTGCACGCCGAGGAGCGCGGGCAGCAGGCGGCCATCCTTGTGCCGGATCCGGACCGCCTCGCTGAAGATGGCCTGCCCGGTGGCGCGGCCGAGGAAGTACGCGGCGGGGCCCGCCTCCTTTTCCTCCGGCGCCAGGACAGCCGAGAACGTTTCCACGGCATCCGGCAGCTCGTGCTCCGCGTAACCGAGAAGCCGTTTCCAGGCGGGGGAGAACCAGAATCGCTTCTGCAGAAAATCCAGGTCGAACAAACCCAGCGGGCCGCCATCGCCGAGCGACTGCAGCCGCTCGTCGTTGGCGATGCTCGATTCCTCGAGCTCCTTGCGATCGGTGATGTCGATGTGGGTGCCGATGGCGCGCTCGAGCTTGCCGTCCTCCCCGACCACCTGGACACCGATCGACTGGATCCAGATGTAGTGGCCCTTGCGGTGCTTCATCCGGAATTCGAGGGAGAACGGATGCGGACCCGGCGACTGCTTGCGCCCAACCTTGTCCGGCGCGGCCGAGGAATCATCCGGATGGATCAAACCGAGCCAGCTCTCGTAGGAGTTCGGCAGCTCGGCGTCGACGTAGCCGAGGATTTTTTTCCAGACCGGCGAATAGTAGGCGCGGCCATCCTTGAAATTGAGATCGAAGAAACCGGCCGATCCCTTCTCGGTCAGGAACTGCAGGCTCGCCGCGCGTTCATCCGGCGCGGAGCCGCCCGACGCGACCGCCGAGGCCGGCAGGTCGATCGTGGCAAAGTAGGAGTGATTGTCCGGAATGGCGGCCTCGAGCCGGACGCGCACATCAACAGGGGCCCCTTCGCGCGGAAGGGCTTTCAGCGGGATCCACGTGTCAATCGCCGCCGCGACCAGCACCTCCCATTGCGCCGTCAGCCAGTCGGGCTCCTGGGAAACGATCTCGAAGGCAAACAGTCCCGCGAAGGCTTCTCCGACCAGCTCCGTCTCGGCCGCCTGCCAGAGCGCCAGCGCCGATTTATTCGCCGCCGTGATCTTCCCGGTCGCGTCGATACACAGCGTGGCAGGCGCGCAGGGTTTAACTGCCGCACGAAAACTGGGGCCTGCCTTGGTCGAAGCTGGATCGCTCAAACGGGGCCTGCAGCAAGCCAGTATTGCACACGTTTGGCGAGAAAATCGATGTACGAGGAATCGTCGTTCGGGCAGGGTATCTGCGCAAACGATTCACCGCCAGCTTCTAAGAAAGAATCGCGTCCTTGTAGGGATATTTCCTCAATCGTTTCGAGGCAGTCTGCGGCGAAAGCAGGACATATAACCAGGAGTCGCTTTTTTCCCTGCCCGGGAAGCTGCGTTAAGACCTCGTCCGTAAAGGGAGATAACCACGGTTCGCCGCCAAGGCGTGATTGAAACGATACGGAATGTTTTTCCGGGGGGATGCCGGCCATTTGTACCAACGCCCGCGTCGTGGCGAAACACTGGGCCCGGTAACACGTGGCGTGGGCGGGAGACGGAGTGGTGCAGCAGTCAGCCGTGGCGAGGCAGTGGCATCCGGTGGGATCGGCTTTTCGCAGGTGGCGTTCGGGGAGGCCGTGGTAGCTGAACAGCACATGGTCGTAGGGTTTGGCCAGGAAAGGAGCCGCCACGGTGTGCAGCGATTTTATGAAATCCGGATCGGCGAAAAACGGGGACTCGGTGGCGATCCTTATATTGGGTGCGAACCGCGCTGCCTCTTCCCGGACGTGCACCACTGCGGTTTCCCACGAAGACATGGCGTAGTGCGGATACTGCGGAAAGAGGAGCACGTCGGTGATGCCATCGTCGGCCATCCGACGCAGGGCGCTGGCGGCGGAGGGACTGCCGTAGCGCATCGTCAAGTAGACGGGAGTGTCCCGAAGCCGCGCGGCCAGTTTTTCGCGCACGCTGCGCGAGATGATCATCAGGGGCGATCCTTCCGGCTTCCAGATTCGCGAATAGGCGTGGGCCGTCTTGGGCGGTCGCGAGCGGAGGATTATACCTTCGAGGAGAAGCCAGCGCCACGGCTGGGCCGGCTTGTCCAGGACGCGATTGTCGCCGAGGAACTCGCGCAGGTAGCGGCGGACATCCGGGACCGCGGTGGAGTCGGGTGAGCCGAGATTGGCGAGGAGAACGGCGCGTCGGGACATGGGGGGAAGCTCAACGCTCAACGCTCGACGCTCAACGTTTAACGCTCAAGTTGAAGACGGCGGGTGAGGAGACAGGAGAAAGGAGTCAGGAGACAGGAGTCAGGAGTCAGGAGGCTGGGCGGACGATCTCTGTTTTATCGCCCTCGGCCGCGGCGTCCTTCCTAGTTCATGGCTTTCGATTCCTGATTCCTGACTCCTGACTCCTGATTCCTGACTCCTGACTCCTGTCTCCTGACTCCTGTCTCCTGACTCCCGACTCCCGACTCCCAGCACCGACTCCTCGCATCAGCACTTGAGAGTTAAACGTTAAGTGCTAAGCGTTGAACGTTCATGTCCAAGACGCCTCCGGTACTGCTTATTATTCGCGATGGATGGGGTTGGAGTCCCGACCGGTCGCAGGACGGGACGAACGCGACCGTCCAGGCGAGGAAGCCGTGCGACGACCGGCTGCAGCGGGAGTCGCCCTCGACGCTAATAAGGACCTGCGGACCGGACGTGGGCCTGCCGGACGGCGTGATGGGGAACAGCGAGGTGGGGCACGAGAACATCGGCGCGGGCCGCATCGTCGACCAGGAGCTCGTGCGGCTGAACAAGCTTTTTTTGGAGAAGAAACTGGCCAGCAACCGGGTCTGGCGGGGAATGGTCGAGCGGATAAAATCCCGCCGGTCCAAGCTGCATCTTTTCGGAATCGTCTCGGATGCCGGGGTGCACGGGATGCTTGAGCATCTGTATGGACTCTTGAGGCAGGCAAAGGCCGAGGGACTGACCGAAGTCTATATCCACGCGTTTACCGACGGGCGCGATACGCCCCCCACGAGCGGGCGGCGCTACGTGCAGGCGGTGGAAGAGCAGTGCCAGGCGATCGGGGTGGGCCGGATCGCCTCGGTTTGCGGGCGTTTCTGGTCGATGGATCGCGACAACCGGTGGGAGCGGGTGAGCCGGGCCTATTTCATGCTGACGGGGAAAAAGGCGGATGCGACGGCGCGCAGCGCGGAGGAGGCGGTCCAGAAATATTACGACAAGCCGCTGGGCGATTCGCAAAAGGGCGACGAGTTCGTGGTGCCCACCTGGATCGTCGACGAGGCGGGGAAACGCCTGGCGACCGTGGGCGACGGCGACGCCGTGCTCTTCTACAACTACCGGGGCGACCGGCCGCGCGAGATCACGAAGGCTTTCGTCCTGGACGATTTCCACGGCTTCGACCGCGGCAGGAAGCTCGACCTCTTTTATGCGACCATGACCGAGTACGAGACCGGACTGCCGGTGCAGGTCATCGTGCCGAAGCCGGAAAAACTGAAGAACATCCTCGGCGAGGTCGTCAGCGCGGCGGGCGTGAAGCAATTTCGCTGCGCGGAGACGGAGAAAAACCCGCACGTCACCTTTTTCTTCAACAATTATCGAAGCGACCCGTTCCCGGGGGAGGAGCGGGCCTGCCCGCCGAGCCCGAAGGTGGCAACCTACGACCAGCAGCCCGAAATGTCGGCCGCAGAAGTGACCGCGACGGCGAAGGCGGCGATCCTCTCCGGCAAATATGGGTTGATCGTGGTGAATTTTGCCAATCCCGACATGGTCGGCCACACTGGTTCGCTGCCGGCGGCGATCGCCGCGGTCGAGGCGACCGACCGCGGGGTGGGCGAGCTGCTCGAGGCACTGCGGTCGGTGGGGGGCAGCGCGGTGGTCACGGCGGACCACGGTAATTGTGAACAGATGTGGGACCCGGTGCACAACGTGCCGCACACTTCGCATACCCTGAATCCCGTTCCCCTCTTTGTCGTCGGACCCGATCTTGCGGCGGGCCGGACGAAGCTGCGCGAGGGCGGGCGGCTGGCGGACATTGCGCCAACGGTGCTGCAGCTGATGAAGCTGCCGGTGCCGGGAGAGATGACAGGGGTGTCCTTGTTGCAGGGACGAAACGCTTAACGCCTAACGTTTAACTCTTAACGTTTAATTGGCGGGGCCGGATTCTTGAACGTTAAGCGTTAAGCGTTAAATGTTAGCGTTGGATCGGTCCGGTTTTTCTGTTGCGACGGCGCGCGGCGTTCCGCTTAGCTGGTCCCCTTTTTCATCCATGAAGCGGACCCACCACTGTGCGCAGTTGAAGCAAGCCGACATCGGGGCGACTGTGTCCCTGGCGGGCTGGGTGGACACCATTCGTGACCAGGGGGGCATTATTTTCGTCGATCTGCGTGACCGCCGCGGTGTCACCCAGATCAAACTCGAGCCGCATGGCGCCGGCCAGGAAACCCTCGGCCAGCAGCTCAAGCACCTGAAGACGGAGTCGGTGATCGGGATCCAGGGCAAGGTGGTGCGGCGTCCGGCGGGGACCGAGAATCCCTCCCTGCCGACCGGAGACGTGGAGGTCGTGGCCTCATCGCTGGAGATCCACAACATCTCGGAAACGCCGCCGTTCCCGCTGGATGATGCCGGGGGGGACAAGGTGAACGAGGACCTGCGGTTGACCTACCGCTACCTCGACCTCCGGCGGCCGAAGATGCGCCGGAACCTCGAGACGCGGCACAAGGCGGCCAAATCGATCCGCGATTATTTCGACGCGCAGGAATTCATCGAGGTCGAGACGCCGGCGCTGTTCAAGAGCACGCCGGAGGGGGCGCGCGAGTATCTCGTGCCCTCCCGCATCCACCCGGGAAGCTTTTATGCGCTTTCGCAGTCGCCCCAGCAGTTCAAGCAGATCCTGATGGTGGCGGGCATCGAGCGGTATTTCCAGATTGCGCGGTGTTTCCGCGACGAGGACCTGCGGGCCGACCGGCAGATGGAGTTCACCCAGGTCGACGTCGAGGCGTCGTTCGTCACGCGCGAGGACATCTACGCGCTCTTTGAGGGCATGTTGAAGAAGGTGTGGAAGGACGTCCTGGGGACGGACATCCCGACGCCGTTCCCGCGCCTGGCGTTTGCCGATGCGATGAACCGATTTGGCGTGGACAAGCCCGACACGCGCTTCGCCCTGGAACTGGTCGACTTCACCGATCTGTTTCGCGGATCGAGTTTCAAGGTCTTCCAGGCGACGGCGGCGGGCGGCGGCGCGATCAAGGCGCTCAACGCCAAGGGACTGGCCGACATCACGCAGGGCGAGTTGAAGCAGCTCGAGGATGCGGCGAAGTCGCTGGGAGCGAAGGGGCTCGCCTTCATCAAGGTCGAAGGCGGCGAGTGGAAGTCGCCGATCGTGAAGTTCTTCTCCGAAACGGAGCGGGCCGCACTCCGTTCCGGGCTCAACATCGAAGACGGGGACATTATTTTCTTTGCGGCGGCGGGGTGGGAAAAGGCCTGTGCCATCCTGGGCCGGATCCGGCTGGAGGCGGCGGCGCTGCTGCAGAAGCGCGGGAAGATCGCGCTGCGACCGGACGACTGGAAGTTTCTCTGGGTGATCGATTTTCCGCTGATGAGCCACGACGAGGCGGAAAACCGCTATGTCGCGACGCATCATCCCTTCACCGCGCCGGTGCCGGAGGATGCCGCCCTGCTCGACTCCGACCCCAAGCGCGTCCGCGGCCAGCACTATGATGTCGTGCTGAACGGCATGGAGCTGGGCGGGGGATCGATCCGCATCCACGAGCCCGCCCTGCAGAAGAAGGTCTTCGAGGACGTCCTGAAAATCCCGGCCGATGTCGTGGCCTCGCGCTTTGGCTACATGCTCAAGGCGTTCACCTTTGGCGCCCCTCCCCACGGCGGCATTGCCTTCGGGCTCGACCGGATGGTGGCGCTCCTCTGCGGAACCACGAGCATTCGCGACGTGATTGCATTTCCCAAGACCCAAAAGGGGCAGGACCTGATGACGGAGAGCCCGACGCCGGTGACGGAGAAGCAGCTGCGGGATCTGCATATCCGGGTGCAGATGCCGGACGCCTGACCGGGCGCCGGCGAACGGTGACCGGTGGCCGGAAGCCCGACACTGGAAGCTCGCATGGTGTAACGCGTAGCGGGGCTTGTCACTGCGGCAACGTTGCTGCAACGTGACTGCCATGAAACTCATCGTTGCCATCATCAAGCCGTTCAAGCTCGAGGAAGTTAAGGAAGCGCTTTCGGAGATGGGCGTCGAGGGCATGACGGTGACCGAGGTCAAGGGCTTTGGCCGGCAGAAGGGCCACACCGAGATTTACCGCGGCAGCGAGTACACGGTCGATTTTCTTCCCAAGGTGAAGGTCGAGATCGCGGTGGCCGACGAGATCAAGGACAAGGCGGTGGCGGCGATCACGAAGGCGGCAAAGACGGGCAAGATCGGCGACGGGAAGATCTTCATCCTCCCGGTCGAGGATATCATCCGCATCCGGACGGAAGAGCGCGGGGAGTCGGCGGTTTAGGGCCGCGGCGCTGGGCGCGTGATGGGTAACGCGGGATGCGTGATGCGTGACGCGTGACGCGTGAGGCGTGACGCGTAACGGCCGGGGCGGCCTCCGCTAGTTGGAAGGGCTTTGGACTGGAAGGGCTTACACGAGTGGATTTCGCGGATTTCTTTTCCAGAGAAATTCCGTTCATGGCATCGGTCCTGCTATCTGGTGCTTCCGTATATGAAAATCCTGTCCAGCCTACCCGGTCGTTTTGCCGTCTGCGCAGGGCTTGCGCTTGCGGCATTCGGCTTCGTTCCTGCCAAAGCCGCCGACGCCGCTCCTGCGGCGCCTACCCCGACGCTCGAACAGCGCGTCGCCGGGCTCGAGGCGTATCTCAACAACACGGATCCCAGCGCTCCCCTCAAGGATGCGAAGGGCAACGTTCCTGCCGGCCTGAAAACCCCCAGCGTGGGCGTGGCCGGTCCCGGCCATAATGCCTGGCAGATGACCTCGGCGGCGCTGGTCCTTTTCATGACCCTGCCCGGCCTGGCGCTGTTCTACGGCGGCCTGGTCCGCCGCAAGAACATCCTCTCCGTCATGGCCCAGTGTCTCCTGCTCTCCGGCGTGGTGACGATCCTGTGGTGGGCGGTTGGATACAGCCTGGTCTTCCACAGCGGCGGCAAGTTCCTCGGCTCGCTCGATTTTGCGATGCTGAAGGGCGTCGATTCCTCGCCGAACACGGACTACGCGGCCTGGGTCTCGCAGAACGTCTTCTCGATGTACCAGCTGATGTTCGCGATCATCACGCCCGCCCTGATCGTGGGCGCGATCGCCGAGCGCATGAAGTTCTCCGCCATCTTCCTCTTCATGGTGCTCTGGATGTTCCTGGTCTACTTCCCCCTGGCCCACATGGTCTGGGGCATTGACGGGTTCATGAACGGCGTGTGGAACGCCAGCGCCGGGATCAAGGCGATCGACTTTGCCGGCGGCACGGTCGTGCACATGTCCTCGGGCTGGTCGGCCCTGATCCTCTGCCTTATCCTCGGCAAACGCCTGGGCTTCGGCAAAGACAACATGGCCCCGCACAGCATGGTGCTGTGCATGGTCGGCACCGGCATGCTCTGGGTCGGCTGGTACGGCTTCAACGCGGGCAGCGCGGTGGCGGCCGACGGCATCGCGGCCAACGCCTTCACCACGACGACGCTGGCGACGGCGGTGGCCTGCTTCGTCTGGCCCCTCATGGAGTGGATCGTCCGCGGCAAGCCGAGCGTGCTCGGCTTCTGCTCCGGCGCGGTCGCCGGCCTGGTCGTCATCACCCCGGCCTGCGGCTTCGTGACCCCGACCGGCGCCGTGATCATCGGCATCTGCGCGGGCATCGTGCCTTGGTTCTTCTGCTACAAGGTCAAGGCCATGTTCGGCTATGACGACGCTCTCGACACCTTCGGCGTCCACGCCGTCGGCGGGACCATGGGCGCGTTCCTGACCGGCGTGCTGGCCCGCAACAGCGCGAACGGCAACCTGGCCACGAACCTCAAGGACCTGGTGACCGACACGCCCACGCAGGGGCTCGTGCTCGAGCAGCTCAAGGCGATCATCGTGACGCTGCTCCTGGCGGTCGTCGGCACGATCATCATCGCCTTCATCGTCAAGGCCGTCATCGGCCTGCGTCCCACCGTCGAGGCCGAGCAGGAGGGCCTGGACCTCTCCGACCACGGCGAGGAAGGCTACCACAAGGCTTAATGGGAAATCCAAAGCTCGAAATCCAAATCACGAAAGCATCCCATGAAACTCATCATCGCTATCATCAAACCCTTCAAGCTCGACGAGGTTAAGGAGGCGCTTGGCGCCACCGGCGTCGAGGGCATGACGGTCACCGAGGTCAAGGGCTTCGGGCGCCAGAAGGGCCACACGGAAATCTATCGCGGCAGCGAGTACACGGTGGACTTCCTGCCCAAGGTGAAAATCGAGATTGCGGTCTCGGACGACGTCTGGCCAAAGGCGGTGGCTGCCATCACCAGCGCGGCCAAGACCGGCAAGATCGGCGACGGCAAGGTCTTCGTCCTCCCGCTCGAGGAAGTCGTGCGCATCCGCACGGACGAGCGCGGCGAGACGGCCATCTAGACGACAGACAGGAAAAAAGCCGGCGACCGCCTTGCGGGAGCCGGCTTTTTTCATTGGCCATATCCGATGGTCGATGGCCGATTTGGGCAGGCTGCAATTTCAGATCTCAAATTTCAGATCTCAAATCTCAGATCTCGGATTTCGGATTTCAGATATCAGATCAGCAATCGCCGATCGGAATTCGGCAATATCAGTGCCCGGGGAAGGGCGACTGGCTGAGGCCGCGGCGCTGGATGTCGCGGCTGGCCTTCAGGCGGGCGGCGAGATCGGGAGTCTTGTCCATCAACCGCGTGAGCGCCTCGATGGCGAGGAACGTCTCGGGGCTGATGTGGTGCTCGAGCCCCTCGACGTCGCGGCTGATGACGTCTTCCGGCAGACCGAGCTTGCCGAGGAAGGCGGTGAGGAGCTCGTGGCGGTGGGAGATCCGGCGGGCCACCTCCTCGCCCGCGCCGGTCAGGACCAGGCCGCGGTATTTCTCGTACTTGACGAGCCCCTCGGCATCGAGGCGCTGCACCATGGCGGTCACGCTGGCCTGCGAGATCTTCAGCTCGGCGGCGATATCGACGACGCGGGCGTAGCCCTTGCGCCGGATCAATTCGCTGATGCGCTCGAGGTAATCCTCGGCCGCCGCGGTTGTCCGTGGGGAGCTTCTGGCCACGGGGCGTAAAGTCTAGAGCCTAGAGCCCGGTGTCGAGAGCATGAGCGCGCCGATCGGGAGCGCCTCCCATCACTCCGTGGAGCGCTGGGCCCGGGCCCGGTTCAGGCGGAGCTGGTGGCGGAGGACGACGCGAAACATCTGGATGCACAGCCAGAAAACGGCGGTCAGGCACGAGGCGGTGAGGCCGCCCCAGACGATCTGCCACCTGGGGTTGTGCGACTGCACGTGCGGCACGATCACCGTGTAGATGTACAGAAAGAACGCGACGACCAGGATGGCGTCGAGTAGCAGGGAACCGCGCGTGACCAGTTTGCCTTCGGGCATCATGGGGGTAGGGAAAACGGTGGGGGTTTAAGTTTCAACCTCCAAGATGTAGTTGCCGATTCCCGGCAACCTGGAGTCAAAACGCGGATTCGCGAGAGGTGGCCGACGAGCGCCCACCCTCCAGAGGGGCTGCCCTACTTGGTGTCCGCGGGCGTCATGCCCTCCTTCACGAAGGCGACGGGGCCGTTCTCGTCCTTGTCCTTGATCCTGACCGTCTTGAGCCCCTTGCTGTCCTTGCCGATATTCTCGATCGTGGCGGCGGCGAGGATCGGGATGTATTTCCGGAGATTGGTTCCCTCGCCCTCGCTGGTGGCGTCTACCGCCCAGATTTCCTGGGCTTGGCCGGTGTCGGTGGCGGGTTTGTTTTCCCGGGCGGAAAGCCGGAGATACTTGTCGTACACGACCTCCTTCACGAAAAACCTGCGTTCGCCAACCATCTCCTGGTGGGCAGGGATGTAGACTTCCTGCGCCTGGTAAACGATGCGACCGGCGGCGTCCTTGCCAACGGCGACAATCTCGGTGCGGGTGTATCCGGGAATGAACTGGTAGACGGGCTCGGTGCGCTCGACATCGACGACGCGGGGCTCGCTGATCCCGTAATCCAGGTTTACCACGAGATCGGCGCGGGCGGGGTCCGGCGCTTCGTACATGCCCTTCCCGGCCAGGGCCCGCTTCACCGCCTTCTCGGCCTCCTGGTTGCGAAGGGAATCCGGCTCGCCGGGAGCGTGGTTCACGATCCGGTATGAAACCGCGTCCGCGGCGTTGGGCTTCGCCAGCGAGTCAACCGTGACGTTGACCGTATGGGCGCACGACGCGAGCAACAGGAGCGCGCCAAGGGCGGCGACTGATTTCATCCAAAAAGTGACAATCCGGGCGGCGGGCGGGTTCCCCGGCGGGTTCAAAGTCCCCTCTTTACAAAGGCGATGGCGGGATCGTTCTCGTCGATCTTGATGGTCTGGACGTCGCCGGTCTCGCGGCCGATGTAGTCGATCGACGCCCCGATCATGACAGGGAGGTATTTGCGGAGATCCTTGCTCGTGTCCTCGTTCGTGACCTCGATGCCCCAGAGCAGGCGGGAGGACGAGGCGCTGGCGGTCTTTTGATTCTCGTGGGCGGTCATCTCGACGCGTTTTTCGTACTTGGTCACAATGACCGAGTCGTAATGTTCGCGCATGTTGCCGTTGGAGTCGGCGACCTGCGTGACAACGGTCTCCTCCCGCAGGAGCGGCGGCCCGATGCCGTAGTCGAGATCGATGACGATGTCGGCCTTTTCGGGCTGGGGGGCCTCGAACATTCCCTTGCCGGCGAGGGCGGCCTTCACCTCGGTCTCGGTCTCCTTGTAGCGGAGGGCGTTCACGTCGAGAAGCGATCCCTTGGTCTCGAGCCGGTAGGACTGGAGCGGCCGGGTGCCTTCGTTGGACGACGCATTGACTTTCAGCTCGTAGACGTCGGCCACGCTGGAGCACCCGCTGAGGCAGATGGTCGCAGCTGCGGCGACGCCGGCGATCTGGAGCGCGATGCCCATGACGATGCTTTTGCTATCCGATTGCTGGACCAACGCAACCCCAAGTTGCTGATTGGACGCGTCTACTGTCCACCGCGGGAAGCTTTCGTTCCGCGGCGCCCCGCGTTCCGGCGGTTTTTGCCGGTTTTTCGGCGAATCCGGTGCCAGGAGCCGACTTTGCGGACCCGCTTGAGATCCGGGGGTACGATGACGACGGGGCACGTTGATTTCCGGAGCACCCCCTGGGCGGCGCTGCCAATCAGGAGATCGTAGAGGGCGTTATGGCCGTGGGATCCCATGAAAATGTAATCGGCGCCTGTGCTGTCGGCATGGGCGAGGATATGCGGGACGGGCGCACCGTAATAGAGGGCAGATTCAACCGTGAAGGGACCGCGGGACAACTGGGCCTGGAGAGCGGTCAGCTTCCGCCGCGCGCTCCTTTCCATGGCGGTCGAGATCTCGGCGAGATTCTGGATGCTCGAGGGATAGTCGGAGTTGACGATGGGAGGCGGAACGCTGTGCAGGAGGATCAGGCGACCGCTGACGCTGCGGGCCAGGGCTGACGCCTCGGCGCATACCCGCTCCGTCATCGGGGAAAAGTCGATGGGGACCAGTATCGTTTTCACGGTCTGCTCTAGAACAATTACCGGGAAGGAGGTTCCCGGGTGATTCAAGCCGCTTGGTCACGCCTCCGGCTTCGTGCCGAAGCGGCCGAAGCGCAGGGCGAGGGTGGGGAGGATAAGGAGGTTGAGCGTCGCGGAGGTGGCGAGGCCGCCGAGGATGACGAGGGCCATGGGGCCCTCGATCTCGCGGCCGGCCTCGCCGCTGCCGAGGGCCAGCGGGAGCAAGCCGAGGGCGGTGACGGAGGCGGTCATGATGATCGGGACCAGGCGCTCGGAGGCGCCGCGCACCGCTGTCTCCAGGTTCCACTTCATGCCCTCCACGTCGACCAGGTGGTCGTAGTGCGAGATCAGCATGATCGCGTTGCGCGTGGTGATGCCGAAAAGCGTCACGAAGCCAACGCGGGCTCCCATGGTCAGGCTCACCACCGGCTGGTCGGAGCCGAAGACGAAGAACTCACGCAGGGTCGTGAGCAGGCTGGTGCCGGTCGTCAACATGCCCGCGACGTAAACCGTGAGGACGCCGCCCGCGAGGGCCAGCGGAAGGTTGGCGAGAACCAGGAGCAGATTTCGCCAGTTCCCAAGCACGACGGATAGGAGCATCAGGATCCCGACGAAGGCGATGGCCCCATGAAGCAGAAGTTCGCGCGTCGCAGCGCGGTCGGCCTCGGCGGTGCCGGCGTACTCGATGTAGATGCCTTTCGGGAGCTTCACCTTGCTCTCGATCGCGGCGCGGGCCTCGGCGGTGAAGGACTGCACGTCGCGTTCACCCGGCGTGCAGGTGACGGTTTGCAGCCGGCGGGCGCCGTCGTGGAAAATCGAGACGCGACCGGCGGAAAGGAATACGTCGGCCACTTCGCGCAAGGGGACGCGGACGCCGGACATGCTGGTCAGCATGAGTCCGCCCACGGTGTCGGGATTGTTGCGGCTTTCGGCGTCGAGCATCACGGCGACGTCGATCGCCTGGCCATCGCGATACACCTGGGTGACGCTCTCGCCCTCGTAGGCGGCCTGGACGGACTCGAGGACCTCGACAGGTCGGAACCCGAGTTCGGTCAGGCGCTCGGCGCGCAGCCGGATGCCGATGCGCGGGGCGAGGGAAGGCGTCTTCACCTGGACATCCTCCGCGCCGGGAATGGACTCGAGGACGGCCTTGACCTCGTCGGCCTTGGCGTCGAGGTCATCCAGGTTGTCGCCGAAGAGGTTGACGACGACCGGCGCCTTTTCGCCGGTGAGCGTCTCGTTGATGCGATCGCCGAGGAAGGTGACGACCTCGCTGCTGATCCCGGGCTCGGTGTCGAGGACCTCGTGGATCTTGTCCTCGACTTCGGCCATGACACGGCCGGAAAGCCCGCGCTTCAGCTCGACGTGGAATTCGCTCTTGTGCGGTCCCCAGGTATCCTCGCCGCGCTCGGCGCGGCCAACCTGCTGCTCGACGGTGGCAATCTCGGGAATGGCCAGCAGGCGGTCGGAGACGTGCTTGCCGACGCGCATCGTCTCGTCGAGGGAGGAACCGGCGGCGGTGGAGAGGCCGATCACGAAATGCCCCTCGCGGAATTCCGGCAGCAGATCGCCGCCGAGGTGCGGCAGCCGGAGAAGCATGATGACACAGAGCACCGCGACGGAGATCGCGATCAGCGCGGGGTGTCGGTTGGCCCAGTGCAGGATGCGCTCGTAGCGCTGGCGAAGGGCGATCTGCAGGCGTGGCGGCCGGTGGTCCCTCGCCCCGCGGGGAAAAAAGAGCAGGGTCAGCGCGGGAGTGATGGTCAGCGCGACGCAAAGCGACACCATGATCGCCAGGATGTAGCTGCGGGCGAGCGGGGCAAAGAAACTGCCGGAGAGACCGGTCAGCGTCAGGACCGGAAGGAAAACGAGGGCCACGATGAAGGTGGCATAGACGATCGCGCTGCGCACCTCGACCGAGGCATCGAGGATGACGTTGAGGGCGGGGCGCGGCTGGGGCAGGCCCTGGTTCTCGCGCATGCGCCGGAGGATGTTCTCCACGTCGATGATCGCGTCGTCCACCACCTCGCCGAGCGCGATGGCCAGGCCGCCGAGGGTGATCGTGTTGAGCGTGATCCCGAAGCGGTCGAGGATGATGATGGCGCCGAGGAGGGAGAGCGGGATCGCGGTGATCGAGATGAGCGCGGTCCGGACGTTCCAAAGCATGATGAACAGCACGGCGGCGACGAGGACGGCACCCAGCAGCAGCGAGTGGCTGATGTTGTCGATCGAGGCGGTGATGAAAGTGGCGGGGCGGTGGAGCGCGGGGTACAGGGTGATGCCGCGGCTGGCGAACTCGGGCTTCAGGTCCTCGAGGGCGGCCTCGAGATCCCGGGTCACGTCCATCGTGTTGGCGCCGTACTGGCTGGCCATGGTCATGAGCACGCCGGGCTTGCCCATGACGAGGGCGTCGCCGAATTTCTGCTCGGCGCCCTCGGCCACGGTGGCGATGTCGCGCATGCGGACGGGGACGCCGTTGGCGCCGACGGCGACGACAATGTTGCCGAGCGCGGTGGGATTGAGGGTCTGGCCGTCGGTTTCCAGGACGATGCGCTGGTTGGGCGTGTCGATGAACCCGGCGCCGCGGACGCCGCTGGCCAGCCGCGCGGCGGCGAGGACATCGTTGAGCGTGACGTTATAGGCCACCAGCAGGTCCGGGTGGACCTGCACCTGCCACTGGCGGACCTCGCCGCCGAACATGTTGCAGTGGGCGACGCCCGAGACGGAGAGCATGCGCGGCTTCACCGTCCAGTCCGCGAAGGTGCGAAGCTCCATCGGCGTCATCTTGTCGCTGACGAGCCCGATCTTGAGGAGGTCCATCGTGGCGGAGGTCAGCGGCGACATCTTCGGCGCGCCGACGCCGGCCGGGAGCTGGCCGGCCGTCTCGCCGAGTTTCTCGGCCAGGAGCTGGCGGGCCTGGAGGACGTTCGTGCCTTCCTTGAATACGACGGTGATGATGGAGAGGCCCTGGATCGTCTCGGAGCGGAGGGACTCCTCGTTGCCCAGGCCGCTGATGGCCGATTCCACCGGCCGGGTGACGAGCGTCTCGACCTGTTCGGGGGTGAGGCCGGGCGCCTCGGTCTGCACCGTGACCTCGGGCGGGACGAAGTCGGGAAAGACGTCGAGCTTGGCGTGGGACGCGGTGTACACGCCATAGGCCACCAGCAGGCAGCCCAGCACGAGGACGATGCCGCGGAAGCGCAGCGAGAAGTGGACGATCGATTGGAGCATCGCCGATTATTCCTCGGGGGCGCTCGAACCCATGATCTCGGTCGAAAGCAACTGCGCGGCACCCGTGACGACAATCTTGTCCGATTCCGTGACACCATCGGTCACGGCGGTCCCGCCCGCCACCGCGGGACCGAGCGTGACCAGCCGGCGCTCGAAGCCGTGCTCGCCCGACGGGACGTAGACAAAGTTTCCGCCGTTGTAGCGCACAATCGAGTTGTTCGGGACGACGACGACCTTCTGCGGGGCGCCCGAGCCCGTGATCATGGCGCGCAGCGCGGCGCCGGGGCGCAGGGAGGCGCCACGCCACAGGGCGAGATAGGATTGCCCGCCCAGCTGTGAATCGGTGCTCGAGGCGGGTCCGAGCAGCTCGACTTCATGCCAGTCCGGGTCGCCGGTCACGGCGCTGACGCGGACGGACTTCGGATTATCGGCCGCGGTGTCGGCCGAGGGCAGGTCGATGCGGACGATGGCGGTGTCGCCTCCCGCCAGGGCCTGGACGAGCTCCGACAGTCCATTGCGTTTGGCCAAGGCGGATCCCCAACCTGCGGTGAGGCGGCTCTGTGCGGAGGCGAGCGCGGTGCGATCGCGGAGCATGGCGGCGTTGGCGGCCTCGACCGCCTGGAGCGAGGCGTTCTGGTCCTTGTCGTAAAGCGACTTGGTCCGCTCGTATTCCTTGGTGGAGGCGGTCAGCGCGCTTTCCGCGGCCGAGATCTCGGCGACCAGCGCGACCAGCGGGGTCGGGTCCAGCACGCGTCCATAGGCTTTCGCCTCTGGCGTGAGCTGGGCCGTGGTCGGCTGGGCCGTGGTCAGGCCGACGGCAGCGATCTGCTTCACGATCGTGGCGGTGTCGGGATTGATCACGGTCTTCAGCCCGGCGGGCGGCTCGGCTTCCGGAGGTGTGCGGAGGCCGTGACTGAGCAGGAGCCAGGTCCCGAGCGCGCCGACGGCGAGCCCGATAAGCAAAGCGGGTAAGGACTTTTTCATGGCGAATTCTTGGCCGGCAGGGGCGCCGCCGGGCGGGCGACGGCATCGAGGTTTCCAAAGGGAATCTGCAGGGCGTCGTCCAGCTGGGCGGCGGCGGCGGCCGAGTCCGCGGTAGCCTCGACGATGGCGAGTTGCGCGACCAGGGTATCGAGGCGCGCGCTCTGTCGTTCCGACTGGCCGATGCCGCCGCCGGCGAATCGTTCGTCGGCCAGCGCAGCCAGCCGGTTGGCCTCGGTCTCGATGTCGCGGAGCTGGGTCAGCCGGCTGGCGGCCGCGGCCTGCTGGGCGGCTGCGGCCTCGATCGCGGCGATGGCCTGGGCCTGCACGGCGACAACCTGGGCGGCGGCCTCGTGCGTCCGGGCGACTGCTTCCGCGACAGGGCCCTCGTTGTGATTGAAGACTGGCAGCTCAAGCGAGACGCCGATGGAAAACTTGTTCTGCCCCTGGTCCCACTGGTAGCCAGGGCCGAGATGGAAATCGGGAAACTTCTTCGCGACCTCGAGCTCGAGGGCGGCCAGCGTCGACTGGTAGTGGGCGAGGGCGCCCAGGACATCGGCACGGGTTTGCAGCGACTGGCGCTGGGCGGCGGCGAGGGCGGCGCCCGCGGGCGCGCTCCCGGTGGAGGGTTCGGGAAGCTGCAAGTCCGATAGCGCGGCCAGGGGAAGCCCCAGGACCTGGGCGGCGCGGGCGCGGGCGTCGATCAGCTGGCGCTCGGCCTCGACGGCCGCAACCTCGGCGCGCAGCCGGGCCGAGCGGAGGGGGGCGACCTCGGTGGCGGAGGCGCTGCCGGCGGTGAGACGGTCCTGGGCCAGGCGCTCGAGCTGCTGCTGCAGGGCCGCCTGTTCGCGAAGCAGGGTGACGCGCCGCCCGGCGGTTCCCAAGGCGATGAGGGCCTGGTGGAGATCGCTCCGGACCTGCCAGGCTGAGGCGAGCACCGCGAGCCGGGCGGACTCCGCGTTGAACTGCTCGATGGCGGCGCGCCGATCGCGTTTGCCCCGGGTTTCCAGGAGCCAATCAAGGCTGACGGCGGGAAACCAAGGGGAGGAATCGCCCGGGTTGGCCGAGAAACCCGGCGTGACCGTGAGGGTCGGGTTGGGGCGGGCGGCGGCAGTTTTTTGGGCGCCGCGCGCGATCTCCCACTGGGCGCGCAGCACTTCCAGCGACGGCTGGTAATAGAAAGCGACCCAGGTGAGGGATTCAAAGTCCCAGGCTGCCGGGGCGTGTCCGAGATTCTGGGTCACATACCGCTGCAGGTCCTCGTCGCGCAGGGAGCGCGAGCCGAGGCTGGCGGCGGAGGCGACCGGATCGAGATGGGGAGCCGGCGGGGAAGCGGCGCCTTGGGACCGGCCTTCGCCAAGGTTACGGCTGGCCGGCAACGCGCTCCACCCGGGGGCGGAGCATCCGGCGAGCAGGAGTCCCGCGGCCGCAAGAACGATGAGCGACGGCGCCGGCCGGCTTGGCGAATTGCGGAGGGTCATCAGCAATGGCGGCAGGCGGGAATGGATTCCATTATGGGCGAAAAGGCAGACGGTAACACAGGTTAGATGACGGCATCATTACGACGGATGGATTCGAGTTGCTGTGTAAACGGGGATGGGCCTAAGGACGTATACAGATCGCCTGGGTCACAGGCCAAAGTCATATTTGCCCGGAATCAATCCATCACCATGAAAAAGAACAATCGCTGCATCCTGGCGGTCGGCCTCCTCGCGCTGGCCGCCCCGCTGGCTTCACTCCATGCCCAATCCGCCGCTGCGCCGGCGGCCGGCCCGTACAAGGTTCTCCGCACCGCCAAGACGGGCGGCGACGGCAGCTTCGATTACGTCTATGCCGACTCCGCGGGACGCCGGCTCTACATACCGCGGACGGGCCAGTCGCCGCGCCTGACTGTGTTCGACCTGGATACGCTGGAGTCAGTCGGCACGATCCCGGATGTCAGCGCGCGCGGCACGGCGATCGACACCGCCTCGGGCCATGGCTTCATCAGCAGCAAGCCGGTGGTGATGTTCGACACCAAGACGCTGGCGATCCTCAAGAAGATCGATGTCCAGGGAAACCCCGACGGCATCCTCTTCGACCCGTTCAATGAGCGCGTCTGGGTCCTCAGCCACGCCGCGCCGAATGCGACGGTGATCAATGGCAAGGACGGCACGGTCATTGGCACGGTGGACCTTGGCGGACAGCCGGAGCAGGCGGCGACGGACGGCAAGGGGCACATCTACATCAATCTCGAGGACATGGGCCAGATCGCGGCGGTCGACGCGGCGACGATGAAGGTCACGGCCCACTACGACCTGGGCAGCAAGGACGCGGCTCCGTCGGGCCTGGGCTTTGACGCGAAGAACCATATTCTCTTCGCCTTCGGCGGCGACCAGAAGGCGGTCATCCTCAATTCCGACACGGGCAAGGTCATCACCACGCTGCCGATCGGCGCGGGAGTGGATGGCGGCTCCTTCAATCCGAACACCATGGAGGCGTTCGCCTCGAATGGGCGGGACGGCACGTTGACGGTGATCAAGGAGAACAGCCCCACGAGCTTCGTGGTGGAGCAGAACGTGCCGACGCGGGCGGGATCGAAGACCCACTCGCTCGATACGAAGACGAACCAGATCTACCTGATCACGGCGGACCGCGTCGGCACCGGGCGCGGCGCTCAGATCCTGCCGGATTCCTTCAGTATCCTCGTCGTCGGCAAATAAAGGGCGGCGCGCCGCGAGCGGCGGCCCGACCACCGGCTCCCGGCCGCGTCACTGCGGCCGGGATTTGCCCAGGAGCTCGGCGACGAACTTGGTGGCGTACCACATCGTGCGGAGGCGGAGTTCCTGTTCGCTGGGCGGATTGAGCGGCGGTCCGACGGACTGAAAATCCTCGGCGGCCTCGACGGAGCCCTCGGTCGGGTGAAGCGCGATCCAGGTCAGGATTTTGATCAGGTCATCCTTGGTGTAGTCGGCCGTCAGCCGGTCATAGACCGCCCACGGGACGGAGCGCTCGCTGGTCCATTTGGCGGCGTCGGGAATCACCGCGACGTAAAGGACGTTCCGCGCGCGCTGGACCGGGTCGGGCTCTTTGGCGTAGTAGGACCACTTGGGAAGGTTTTTCGAAATCTGGGCGACCTCGGCGGCGGTATCCTGGTCGACATCCTCATCGATGGAAGCGAGGGGCGCCTCGACGCCCTTGTCGCCGGGGAGATCGTCATAGGGGAGGCCCCACCAGGAATTCTTTTCCAGCTTTCGCCAGGGCTCGGTGTCGGCCGAGGACGGGTTGTCGGCGGGCTTGGCGTTAGTGGCGGCGACCGCGGTGTCCGGAGCCGGGACCGGTGCGCTGGAAGGATTCGAAACCGACGCGGGAGGGGAAGCGGAAGCTGGCGAGGCCACGGTGGGCGACGGCGGAAGCACATTGAGCGGGGCCGGAGCCGGCGCCTGGGCTTGAGGCGGGGAGGTTTTTGTCGCCGGAGACGAATCAGACGGCGGTTCCTGGGGCGCAGTCCGGGGCGGAGGTCCGATGGGCGACTGGATGCGGTTGTCGCTGCGATCGGGGAGGACGAGGGCCCGGCCCTTCCACTCGGTGGCGAGCCCGACGAGGATCCAGCTGGCGAAGGCGAGCGAGAGCAGGCCCTTGCCTTCCCGGATGGCAAATTTCTGCTGCGAGTCCCAGCGGAAGAGCTTGGTGCCGGCATAGACCGAGGCGGCGCCGATGACGGTGAGGGCCACGAGGCTGAACCGGGCGTCGTGCAGCCCTCCAAACCGGATGGAATCGTCCATGGCCTCGACGGCAAAGCGTCCGGGGAAAAAGGCGGAGATATGCTGGGCCCAGGTCGGAAGGCTGCCGAGGGGCACGGCGACTCCGCCGATCATGAGGAGCGGCAAAAAGAGGCATTGCCCGAGCGCCTGGACGGCGGGGACGGTGTCCGCCATGGTGGCGACGACCAGGCCCATCCCGACGAAGCCGAAACAGACAAAGCTGAAGGCGATGAGAAGCTGAAAGGGATGGTTCGGCATCTGCATGCCGATCATCAGCCCGATGAGGATCTGCATCACCCCGGCGGTGACGGTGGTGAAATACCGCGCCAGGATGGTGCTGGCCACGAGGCTGCCGGTCGACATCGGCGACAGCTTGTAGCGGCGCCACACGCCGCGTTCGCGCTCGCTGACCAGGGTGGTCGGAAGGCCGAAGCAAACGCCGCTCAAGGCGGTGACCGCGAGAAGCTCTCCCATGTGGCGGTGGAGCGGGTCCTTCTCCAGCATGTAATAAACGTCGAAGGCGAAGAGAAAGATGACGGGGAACAGGTAACCGTACAGCAGCGCCATCCGGTTCCGGAAATAGAGCCGGACCGTCATGACGAGGTGATTGCGCAACCCGTTCATGTCTGGGTGAGGTTCGTGCCCGTGAGGTTGATGAAGACGTCTTCCAGGGTCGCTTTCCGGACGTGCAGGTCGACGAGCTCGATCCGGCGCGATTCGAGGACCTTCATCAGCTCGGAGATCGTGCGGGTGGTGTCGGCGGTGCGGAAGGCGGCGGTGCGTTCCTTGGCGACCAGGTCCTGGATGGCGGGGAGGCGGGAGAGCCATTCCGGGTCCAGGGGCTGCAAGGTCTCGATCGAAACGGCCTGCGTAGTACTCGATTGGGCGATCAGGTCGCGGGGCGTGCCGGTGGCGATGATGCGGCCCTGGTGCATGATGCCGATGCGGTCGCAGAGGAGCTCGGCCTCTTCTATATAGTGGGTGGTGAGCAGGACGGTGTGGCCGTCGCGTTTCATCTGCGCGATCTCGACATGGAGGTCGCGCCGGGACTGGGGGTCGAGGCCGGTGGTGGGTTCGTCAAGGAAGACGAGATCGGGCTTGTTGATGAAGGCCAGGGCGAGGGCGAGACGCTGTTTTTGTCCGCCGGACAGACTGTCGAAGGGCAGGTCGGCCTTCTCCTCGAGCCCGAAGCGCTTGATCAGGTCGGCCGGGGCCTCGGACCGTTCATAGAAGGAACTGAAGAGGTTGAGGGCCTCGCGCGGCGTGATCTTGTCCTGCAGTGAAGTCGACTGGAGGGTGGCGCCGATGCGCTGTCGGACCTCGCGCGGTTTCTCCCGGGCATTGATGCCACAGATCGTGACCTCGCCCGAGTCGGGCTCGCGGAGGCCGATGACACACTCGAGTGAGGTCGTCTTGCCGGCCCCATTGGGCCCGAGCATGCCGAAGATTTCACCGTCCTGGATTTCGAAGCTGACTCCGCGGGCCGCCTCGAATTCGCCATATTTCTTGTGGAGGTCGCGGACGGTTACCTTGGCGGACATGGACAAAGGATGGATGGAGGAGTCGGGACTCTGTCGAGCAAGACGCTGCCGATGGCTTTTTGGACACAAAAAAGACGAAATTGCGTCACCGCAATCCTGTCGTGCCTGAAAGGCGCAAAGCCATGGGAATCGAAAGCCTGGGCGGCTTCCGCTACATGACACTAAGGCCGAAAGCCTTGGCGGCTTCCGCTACATAAGACGAAGGCCGAAAGCCTAGGTGGCTTCCGCTACATTGGACGAAGGCCGAAAGCCTGGGCGGCTTCCGCTACATTGAACAAAGGCCGAGAGCCTGGGCGGCTTCCGCTACATAGGACAAAGGTCGAAAGCCTGGGCGGCCCATTCGGCCACGCTCCGGGCTAGGAGGCTGCCTTGAGCTTGGTCGGGAGCTGCAGCTGGCCGTCGGCCTGGCAGCCGAGGCGCTTCTTGGCGCCGGCGAGGGCATCGTCGTCGGTGAGGTCGAGCCGGAGCGGGGTGATGGAGACGAAACTCTTCTCCATGGCCCAACGGTCGGTGCCTTCCTCGACTTCCTCGATGGGAACCACGGTGTACCAATAGTTTTCGCGGCCCATCGGGTCCTTCCCGGCGACGACCTTGCCGTCGTAGTGGCGGACGGACTGGCGGGTCCAGCAGATGCCTTTCGGCTGCTCGGGAATGTTGACGTTCAGGAGCGGAAGTTCTTTTTCCGCGAGAAGGATTTGCAGCGTCTTCTCGACGTACGGGATGACCGAGGCCAGCTGGGGCTCGCCGCCGCTCGGCGACACCGGGGTGCTGAAGGCGATGCCACGGATGCCCATGAGCGAGGCCTGCTTGGCCGCGGCCAGGGTGCCGGAGTGCCAGATCGAATTTCCGAGATTGGTCCCGCGATTGATCCCCGAGAGCACGAGGTCGACGCCCTCCCAAAGGAAAATCCCGAGGGCGACCGAGTCGGCGGGAGTGCCGTTGACGCGGTACGCCTCGAATTTCGGGAGCTGGGTCTTGCGATAAGAGAGAGGGCGGGAGGCGGTGATGGAATTGCTGGCGGAAGACTGCTCGGCCTCCGGCGCCACGATGCGCACATCGCCGAAACCAGAGGCCACCTCGGCCAGGGCGGCGATCCCCGGGCTGTAAATGCCGTCGTCGTTTGAGATTAGAATGCGCACTTGGGAACAACCCCCGTCCGCCGATGACGGCGTTGGTTCCACGGCATGGATGTCGTCCTGCTCCACAATCTCAATGCCGGGGCGGGCCATCCCTCCCGCCGGGACCTCGTTGGGCTGCTGAAGGAGGCCGGTTACAAGGCACATTACCATGTGCTCAAGGACGCGCTGGAGAAACCGGGCTGCCTGGACGAGGGCGAATTCATCGTGGTGGCGGGAGGCGACGGGAGCCTGCGCAAGGTGGCCTATCTGCTGCTGGAGTCGAAGCACAAGCGCTTTGCCCCGCTGCCGCTGGGCACCGCCAATAACATCGCGCGGAGCCTGGGGATCGCAGGGGAGCTGGAACAGATCGTGGCGGGTTGGAAGGAGGGCTTTGTCCGGAAATTTGACCTGGGCATCGCCAAGGGGCCCTGGGGCCGCAGGCCATTTATCGAGGGCGTGGGTTTTGGACTGATCCCGCGCGCGATCTCGGTGATCCAGGATGTCGACGAGGCCACGGAGCGGGAGTTCAAGACGCCGGCCGACAAGTTGCACCGCGATCACTGCGTCTTTACGGCGCTGGCTTATGAGATCGGCGCCGAACCGGCGGAAGTCGTGCTGGATGACAAGGAGCGATCCAACGACTTCATGCTCGTCGAGGTGCTGAACATCGGCCGGGCGGGTCCCGGCCTGGAGCTGGCGCCCAAGGCCGACCCGTCCGACGGCTGTCTCGATGTCGTCGTCGCCCGCCGCGGTGAGCGCAAGCGGCTGATCGGCTTCCTGAAATCGTCGCTGTTCGAAAAAGGAGACCCCGTCGCGCTGCGGAAATATCGCGCCCGCAAGGTGATCCTTGGTCTCAAGAAAGGCCCCGTGCGGATTGACGACAAAATCATCCCCATCCGGAAACGAGCCGAAATCGAAATCGAGTTGAAGCCCGGAGCCCTGGACGTGCTGTTGCCGGCCAAGAATCAATAATCCTCGCCCTGACCCCGTGAAGATGGGCCCAGGGCGGGGATTGTCGATTTCAGCGGACTTGCTCCCACAGGGAGCGGTAGGCGGCGATGGCTTCGGGGAGGGTTTGGACCGGGCGTCCGAGGTCGCGGCGGAGTAGGGCGCGCAGGCGGGGGTCGGCGAGAGGGGTGGGGATCCAGAGGAGGATGGGCAGCGTGCGGAGGAGGCGTTCGCGCGGGGGGCGGGTGGGGTGGCTCGCGAGCGACCGGAGGTCGCCGAGCCGGGCAGAGGTGAGAAAATTGCGGAGCGCGGAGGTGCCGGGGAGCTTGGGACCGGGATCGTCGACGTAGGCGCGGACGTTGAGGAACGAGCGGCCGAGCCGTTCCTCCTCAATCGCCAGCCAGCAGCGCATCGCCACGGCGGAGACGGCGGCGAGCTGCGCGGCAAGATTTTCGCCGGGTTGCGGGCCAGGCTGGGGCCGGAGCTTGAAGGCAACCCCGGCGGCGTGGTGGCGGCGGACTTCATTGAGCAGCGGACAGGCGCCGGCGGCAGCCAGCTGCTCGAGGCGACGGGCACGCTCGAGGCAGCTCCAGTGATAACGGCGGTGGGCGGTGAGCAGCGCGTCGCCGCAGGCGAGCTCGGCCTTGGCGATGTTGCGGCGGACGAACTCGGCCGACGGATCGGGAAGGGTGGGACGGGACAGGAATTCCGACGCGAGCAGAAGGCCCGTGCAGCGATTCATCAGGAGCCGCGTCGCCTCCGACAGCGGGATGTCGTCAGCTGCCGGAACGGCGGCCAGGCACTGGCGACCGGGCTCGTCGGAATAGACCAGGCGATGACCGGCGAGCAGATCGTAGCTGAACATACTCGGCGGCCGTGCGGTCAACTCGGCGAGCGTGGCGATCTTGAACTCAACCTCGACGTCGGCGAGGTGCGTCAGGATATGCCCGAGCACCTCGAGGGCGCGTCGATAGAGGAGCTCGGCCGCGTGGCGGTTGCCGCGCACGACGACGTAGAACTCAAGGTCGTTGTAGGGTCGGTCGGGAGCCGTGGGGCAAGGGGCATGGGGCGCGGGCCCGGGGCGGAGGACGCCGCCTTCGCCCCGGCCGTAGCCGCCGCCCAGGACGATGGCGCGGAGTTTTTTTTCCGGGATGATTCCGCGCACGCCGCTCACGACGCGATCGCAGGTGACCTGGAGGTGGCGCTCGAGGGCATCGTCGCCGTCGAGGGTGAAGCGCGCGGCGCGGGGAGGCGGGACGCGTGACGCGGGGGCGCCGGACAGGGTGAAGCGGGAAGACGGGACGCGAGACGCGGGGGCCTCGGATGACTTGACGGAAGGAGTCATAGGACGGCGTCGAGGCGGTGCATGCGCCAGCCGGCCCGGAAGCCGTGGAGCTGGCCTAGGCGCTGGTGCCAGCGGATGCGAACGGCGAGCGGCCACTGGCCCAGCCGGCCGTGGCGGGCGCAGTATTTCAAGTCGCCCAGGACCTCGCGGATCCAGCCGAGGAAAACCGTGCGACGGAAGCTGTAGGCGGCCGGATCGCCTTTCCACACCGCGGCCAGGGCCCACGCCTCGCCGAAGCGCCGCTTGAACGCCTGCTGGGTCGTGTAGTTGTGCGAATGCATGACCACCGATTCCGGGCAATATCTTATCTCGTATCCCTGCGCGCGGCACCAACGGGTGTACTCGTCGTCCTCGGAATACTGCATCGTCTCGATGAACCCGCGGCGGGACCAGACGTCGCGCCGCAGGCCGCTGCCGACCATGCTGAAGAAGTGCTCCCAGCGGACCGATTCCCGATTGGGCCCGAAACACCGGTCGTACTCGCGGGCGAAAGGAGCGGCGCAGTCGGGGCGGGGAACCTGCCGGCTGAAGGCCGCGGCGACTTTTTCGTCGGCCAAGGCGTCGACCAGCGGCCGCAGCCAGCCGGGGCCCTGGGGAGTCGCATCGGCATTCAGGAAAATCACGCGATCGCTGCGGGCGAACCGCATGCCATCGTTGAGCACGCGGCCGGGCCGGTACTCGTGGGGCTGCATCTGGACCAGCTTCCGCGGCCGCGCGGCCCTGAGCAGGTCGATCGAACCGTCGGTGGAACCGGAATCGAAGACCAGGAGCTCCCAATCCCGGAATTCCTGGGCGCGCAGGGCGGGCAGGGTGTCGCGCAAAGCCCACCCCTCGTTGAAGGAACGCAGAACAATTGTCACTGGAAGCTGGTCCACTGCCACTTAGTCCGCGGGCCGGAGCGGACGTTAATGGGGTTCATCCCCCCGGTCAGGGGGGTGCAGACCTACTCAACGCGCGCACGCTTTTTTGGTCAGTGACAGCGCATGAGCACCCCTGCCGATGTTCGTCCAGTAACATTGTCCATTTCGCTGATGGCTTGGAATGAAGAAGATGGGATAGCGGCGACGCTCGCGTCCCTCTTCCAGCAGTCGATCTTCGCGCGCCTCGAGGCCCGCGGGGAACGCTGCGAGGTCATCTGTGCCGCCAACGGCTGCAGCGACCGGACCGTGCCGATCGCGCGCGAGCTCTTCGAACGCATGGAGCGCGAGCATCCCGCCCGCGCGGGACTGTCCGCCCGCGTGGTCGATATCCCGGAGCCAGGCCGCAACAACGCGTGGAACCGGATCGTGCACGAGTTCTCGGCCCCGGAGGCGCGGTACATCTGCATCATGGATGCCGACATCATTTTCAACCGGCCCGACACGATCGAGCTGGTGTTCAACGAATTGGAGCGGAACCCGCACCTGGGCGGGGCCTCGGACTGGCCGGTCAAGAGCATCGCCGGCAAGGAGAAGAAGTCCCTCCGCGAGCAGCTGTCGCTTGCGACCTCGGAGATGACCGGAACGATCACCGGCCGGCTGAACGGCATGCTCTACATGCTCCGCAGCGGCATCGCGCGAAACCTCTTCCTGCCGCGCGACGTGCTGGCCAACGACGATGGGTTTTTCAAGGCGGCCATATGCACCGACTTTTTCCGGGCCCCGCTCGACCCGACGAAGGTGGCGTCCATCCGCGAGGCGACGCACCTGTATGACGCGTACCTGCGCCTGCCGGAGATCATCCGGAACCAGAAGCGCCAGATGATCGGGCAGACGACGGTGCACGTCATCATCGCCTACCTGCAGACGATCCCCGACTACGAGCGGGCGGAGCTCGCGCGGACGCTGATGCGCCTCGAGAAACGCGATCCCGACTGGCTGAAGAAGCTGATCGACGCGCATGTCGCGCGCACGGCCCGGTTCTGGCGCCTTTTCCCCGGCATCCTGGGATTCCGCTGGCGCCGGCTCGCCCAGATGCGCGGATGGAAGAAGGTCACGCATTTCCCCGCCGCCCTGGCCGGTTTCCTGGTCACCCTGGTCGCCTGCTGGCAGGCCGCGCGCTTCCTTCGCGCCGGTGTCTCCAGCTACTGGCCCAAGGTGGTGCGGACGCCGAAGGCGCAGGAGGAGGGCGCCGGAGATCCACGGCCGGCGACCCCGGCCACGGCAGCAGCGGCCACGGTGGGGGCGCCGGCGATCGCCGTCGCGAAATAGTTTTCCAGCAACGCAGCGTATCCAGTCACAACCAATCATGAATGCCGTTCCGCAAATCAAGAATTACTACGAATCCTACTGGGCCCACGGGAAGTCGACCTTCTCGGGCGCGCGCCAGGGTTATGCGACCAATTTTTGTCGCTGGATGTCCCGGGAGCTTGCCGGGCTCGATCGCGAGGCGCCGATCCTGGAGGTCGGCTGCGGCGACGGTTCCTTCACCACGGAGCTGGCGAAGCACTCCAACGACGTCACCGCCATCGACATCTCGGCCGGGCAGGTGGCGGAGAACGCCGCGCGCTTCCCCACCATCCTGTTCGAGCAGCACGATGTCGCCGAGACGTTCCCGTTCGTGGACGGGATCTTTGAGGCGATCTGGTGCTCGGAAGTGCTGGAGCACCTCCTCGACCCGGGTTTCGCGGTGAAGGAGATGTTCCGGGTCATGAAGCCCGGCGGGCGGCTGCTCATCACGGTGCCTTATCACGGCCGTTTCAAGAACGTGATGATCGCGCTCTTCAAATGGGATGAGCATTTCGTGCCGACGAACCCGCATATCCGCTTCTACACCAAGGAAACGCTGGGCGGGCTGGCCGAAAAGGCCGGCTTCACCGACGTCCGCATGGAGACCTGCGGCATGGGCGTGCCGATCCGGGACACCTTCATCCCCACGAACATCCTCCTGCGCGCCACCAAGCCGCAGTAAGTCATGAGCGTTGCTCATGTCATTGCCCTGGCGCTGCTGCCGGTGGCGGTCCTGATTACGACGGCGATCGCGTTCCTTTCGCGGCGCGGCCGCGACGTCATCTTCTTCACGATGGTGGCGGGAATGCTGGTCGCCGAGCGGTTCGAGGTGAACTTCTTCAGCGAGGCGTGGTACCGCGGGACAACGCGCGGGATCCTGGTCTCCGCGTTCGAAATCCTGGCCCTCGCGCTGCTCATCGGCTGCCGTTTCGGGCGGCGCGACGAATCCCGGAAACTGTTCTGGCCGGCCAGCCTCGCGCTGATGGTCCTGTACACGGCGTACGCCGGCCTCTCCGTGGTGGCGTCGACCCCGAAGCTGTTCGGCGCCTTCGAGCTCTCGAAGATGGTCGGCGCGATCCTGTTCTTCCTCGCCGCCGCTGCGTATATCCGGGGCAAGCGGGAGTGGCGCATCCTGATCGTGGCGCTGGCCTGCGCGGTCGGAACCGAGGGGCTTTGGGCGATCAAGCAGAAGGTGCTGACGCACCTAGACCGCGCGCAGGGTTCGCTGGACCATGCGAACAGCCTGTCGACCTATTTTTGCATGATGGCGCCGATCCTGATCGCCGTGACGCTGGCCGAGTGGCCGCGCTGGCTGCGGTGGCTTTGCGGGATCGCCGCGGTCCTGGCGGGACTGGGCGAGATTCTGACGTTTTCCCGGATGGGCATCCCGCTGTTCATGCTCCTGTCGGTCGCGACGATCGCGTTGGCGGGGCGGATTCGCCTGACCCGGTCGACGGTGGCGATCGGGGTCTTCCTCATCTCGGCCTTCGTCATCGTGATTGGCGCATCCTGGAACGTGATCCGGGCCCGCTATGCCGAGGCCTCGCTGCAGGAGGAATACTTTGACGTCAACGTGGACGGACGCGGCATCTACCTGCGGCTGGCCGCCAACATGGTGGGCGACCATCCCTTTGGCGTCGGGCTGAACAACTGGTCGTTGTTCGTCTCGCGCTCCTACGGGCCCGACCTTGGCTTCAAGTTTGCCAGCTACGACTGGCTGCTCGGCGTGTACGGCAAGGACAAGGATGTCTTTGCCGATTCCTATCTCGCCGCGCCGGCGCACAACCTGATGGCGCTGACCCTGGGTGAGCTCGGCTATCCCGGCCTGATCCTGTTCGGGCTGCTCTGGCTGCGCTGGTTCTCGATCCCGCTGCCCTTTCTCTGGGATCGGCGGGGCGACCCGCGCCGGGCCCTGGGCATCGGCCTGTTCTTCAGCCTGTGGGGTGTGTTCGGCAGCTGCATCACGGAGTGGATCTACCGCCAGACTCCGATAAATTTTTCATTCTACATCCTGATCGGCGTGCTCGCGGCCATCTCGCACGAGCGCAAGGTCGAGAAGGAGCAGGAGAAGGAGGCGGCCCGCTGGCGCGCCTATCTCCGGGCGCAACGGGACGCGCTGCAGCAACCGGGCCGGGCGTTGCCCGTGGGGGTGTAAGATGCGCGCCGCCCACGTCCTGAGAAAATTCAATGCCGCCGAGTGGGGCGGGACCGAGACGGCGATCCGCCAGCTCACGGAGGGACTCCGCCGCAACGGGGTCGAATCGACGGTATTCGCGCCGGCCCTGGCGCGGCAGAAAACCCAGAGTCGAGATTCGAAAATCGAAAACCCGGCAGGAGATGACGGGATCCGGCGGTTTCGGGCGTTCGTCCCGGTCGCCGGGATCTCGCCGGAGCAGCGGCGGGCCATGGTGGCGATCGGCGGCAACCTGGTCTCGGCCGGGCTGTTCTGGTCGCTCCTGCGCTCGGAGGGGCTGGACGTCGTCCATTCCCATGCGCTGGGCCGTCTCGGGGGCATCGCGCGGGCGGCCGCGCGGATGAAGGGCGTTCCCTTTGTGCTCAGCATCCACGGCGGGGCCTATGACCTTCCGCGCTCGGTGCAGGGGGCGATGGAGAGCCGGGACGGGTTCGACTGGGGCAGGTTGGTCGGCCTCATGACGGGCGCGCGAAATCTTTTCGACACGGCCGATGCGGTGGTCACTTGCAATCCGCGCGAGGCGGAGAAGGTAAGCGAGCGCCATCCGCACACGCGCGTGATGGTCCAGCCGCACGGCGTCCCCACCGGCATATTTGGCGCCGACCGGCGTGCCGCCGCCCTTGAAGCGTTTCCCGCGATCGTCGGACGAAAGGTCCTGCTCATGCCGGGCCGCGTCGACCCGGTGAAGAATCAACAATGGGTGGTCAACCAGGCGAGCGAACTGGTCCGGCGCCACCCCGGGGTCCTGATCCTGCTCGTCGGTCCCTGCACGAATCCGGCCTACGAGTCGGGCATCCGCCGCTGCATCGCCGACTCAGGGCTGTCCGGCCACGTTTTGCTGACCGGGGGGCTGCCGCCGGGAGATCCGCGGCTGGTTGGACTCCTGCAGCTCGCGACCGCCGTGGTGCTGCCCTCGGTGTCGGAAACCTTCGGCCTCGTCATCCTGGAAGCCTGGGCCGCGGGCACTCCCGTGATCTCGAGCCGGACCTCGGGCGCGCTGGCGCTGGTGGAGGATGGCCGCAATGGGCTGCTGTTCGACCTGGAGACGCCGGCGACCTTCCACGCGGCGGCCCATCGCCTGCTCTCGGATTCCCAGGCGCGCTTCTACCTGGGGGAGGCGGGCCGGCGAAAGGCGGTGGCGGGCTTTGACACGGTCGCGCTGGCCGCCCGGATGAGGAACCTTTACGCCGAGCTCCTGGCCGGGCGGCCGGGGGCGCACCGGAGGCCCGTGCCATGCGCTACGTAGTCATCCGCGACGACGACACCTGCGCGCTGACTTCGCCGGAAAAGCTGGAGCGCCTGTACCGGCCGTTTCTCGAGCGCGGGATGCCGGTCAACCTCGCCACGATTCCCGAGGTGCGCACGGACGTGCGGATGCCGGACGGCCAGCGCGAGGGGTTCATCGCCGCGGGCGACTCAACGGACAACCTGCTGGCGCCGATGGGCTCGAATCCGCGGCTGACGGAATACCTCTCGGCCGAGAAGGGTTATCGCATCGTGCAGCATGGCTGCCACCACGATTACATGGAATTTGACCTCGGCGAACGGAGCGAGGCGGGCCGTCGGCTCGAGCACGGCAAACGCCGGCTGCTGGAAGCCGGCCTCAAGCCGGAACCCGCCTTCGTGGCCCCATATGACCGGCTTTCGCGGGCGGCGCTGGCTGAGGTCGGGGCCCGGTTCCCGGTGCTTTCCACCGGCTGGTTCGAGGCCCGGCGCCTCCCGGCGTCCTGGTGGCCCGGATACGCGATGAAGCGCCTGCAGCATCATCCGCACTGGCGGGCGGGCGGGGCGATCCTGCTCAGCCATCCCGGATGCCTGCTTTCCTATCACCATCCCTATGACGGCATGGCGGCGACGGTCGACCGGGCCGTGTCGGGAGCGCGATTGACCGTGCTGGTGACCCACTGGTGGGAATATTTCCGCGGCGGAACGGCCGACGAAAAGTTCATCGGGGTCCTGCATGAGGTGGCGGAGCGGCTGGCGGCCAGGAACGACGTCAAAGTCGTTTCATTTTCCGCAGTGGCGAACGGCGACGTGCCGCTGAATTAGCGGCGATCGGAGAGCGGGTCACGGAGGACAACGGAGGCTGCACAGAGGACACCGAGGAGAATCCTCGAGCAGAAGTCGTGGATGTATCCTGGGTTGAGGTTCGGATCAGAAACAAATCCAGAGTCGATCTTGGATCGGCCTTTATCCGAGTGACCTCTGTGCCGCCTCTGCGCGCTCTGTGACCAACAGCTCCGGGCGTCCGTGATCAGTTCTGCATCACCGGGACGGCCTGGGGGCGGCGGGCGTTCAGGAGGCTGGCGCGGCCGGCCTGGTCGGTCATCAGGTTGTAGACGTGGGGGATGGCCGTGACGGTGTCGGGGACGTCGGAGTAATTGGTCAGGAGGCTGGCGTAGCTGTGGGGATCGTCGGGATGGTAGCCGTGCATGGCGCGGATCGGGCGCTCGCCCATGTGGCTGGGGACGATGAGGACGCCTTCCTGGACCAGGAAGATCAGTTCCCCGAAATAGCGGTCGGGGAAGAGGGTGCCGAGCTGTTCGAGCTCGGCGTCGGGAACGATCCGCCCCTGCTGGACCCCGGCCAGGACCTCGGTCACCCGCCGGCGGGCGGCGTCATTGAAGAACCAGAAGCGCGCCATGGTGGAGTCGTAGACGACGACGTAATCCTCGCCGAAGCGTAGCCCGGCGGAGTCGACGATCGCGCGGAGGTCGAGCAGCTTGTCGCAGTTGGCCATGCCGTGGTCGCTGAAGATCGTGAGCTTCACCTCGCCGTAGTGCCGGGAGGCGCGGTCCATCAGCTCCTTCAGCCAGGGCTCATAGGCGCGCAGCTTCGCCGGGACGTCGGCCGATTTGTTGCCGACGCGATGGAGGAGGCCGTCCAGGTCGGGCCAGTAAAGGAAGGCGAAGTCGATGCGCTCGGCCTCGATGTCGATGAGGAGCCGGTCGAGATTCTCGCGCTCGCTCAGCGTCGGGTCGCTGACGTGCCACGGAATCCCCCGGTCCTTGAGGTGGTCGAAGATGTTCGGTCCGCGGTTGAGGCCGGCGGGCTGGAGCGGGTTCTTCTTCTCGGAAAAATCGAAGCGCGAGATATGCTCGAAGGGGATGTTGTAGAGGTCGAAGTAACCGCGGAACTTGAGATGGGTCTTGAGCAGCTTGGACAGCCGGTGGCGGAAGATGCGCCGGCTGGTCAGGGCGCGCGGGAGCCAGCGGAGCGGCTTCAGCGAGCGGAACGGGGAATTGACGGGGTCGTGGACGAAGTAACTCCAGTTCCGGTGCTCGGCCGGCCAGCGGCCCGAGAGGATCGAGGGAATGCAGGCCGAGCTGTAGCCGAAGACCGACCGCAGCGGTCGCCGCTCCGGGGCGAGGTCGCGCGCGAAACTGTCGTTGCGGATGATTTCCCATCCGCAGGCGTCGACGAACACGAATAAAGGGAGGAAACTTTTCATTGAGCTGGAGGCGTAAGGTGCAAGGCGTGAGGCGGGACGAGGTAAGCGGCAAGAGGTAAGCGGGAACGGTGGGCGATTCGTGGCAGCGGGCTGGCTTTGCGCTGGGCGCTTGCCGCTTCGCGTTTGTGAAGGGTGACTCAGACGTAACTCGGGAGGAGGGCGGAGCGGCGGACGGTGCGGGGGCGCGGGGCGGGGCGCGCGGCGGCGGCCTCGGGGACTCGCGCGGTCTCGCAGAGGAGCAGGAAAGCCTGGTCATCCGTCATGGGGGCGCGACCGCGGTAGCGGTTAAGCTCAACCACGAGCCGGTCGCGCAGCTCGGTGGCGGTCTGGGCGAGGGGCCGGTTGGCGTGCAGCCAGTCGATGAGGCCCTGCTGGCCGTACATGCGGCCGCTGGCATCGCGGGTCTCGGTCAGCCCGTCGGTGTGGAGCAGCAGGAGCCCGGGCTTCCCGAGGGCGGCGGAGTGGCTGCGGTACTTGGAATCCGGCAGGACGCCGAGGGGGATGCCGGCGGCGGCCATCGAGGCGACCGGGCGGCCTCCGCTGCAGGAAATCAGGGGTGGGCAATGACCGGCGCTGGCGACCTTGACCCGGCGGGTGGAAAGATCGACGTGGGCGACGAGCGCCGTGATGAACATGTTCACCGCCGACAGCTCGGGAAAGAGCATGGTGTTCAGCCGATTGAGGAGGACGGCGGGATCCTCGTGCCGGGCGGACAGGCCGCGGAGCAGGCCGCGGATATTCGTGGCGAACAGGGCGGCGGGCACACCCTTGCCCATGACGTCGGCGACGAAAAGGAGCAGCGACTGGTCGTCCAGCTGGATGGCGTCATAGAAATCCCCGCCGACCTCGCGCGCGGTCTGCCAGCCGCCGGCCAGGCTGAACCCGGGAATCTGCGGGAGCTGGACGGGCAGCAGCGCGCGCTGGATTTCGCGGCCGATCTCGAGCTCGCGGGCAAAGACGCGGCTGCGGACCTCCTCTTCGCGATGGCGGATGGTCACGGTCTGGATGGCGAGGAATTCGGCAAAGGTGCGGACGACCTCGGCCTGCAGGTCGCCGAAGGCGGACTCGCCGGAGAGGCGGCCGACGGCGATCGTGCCGACAAAATCGCCGCCGAAGGAAAGGGGGTAGACGACGCCGTGGGCCTCGGGCCCGATCGCGGCCAGGGGGTCGCCGGCATCTCCAGGGACCTGGGAGGCGAAGTGCGTGGGCGCGCGCTGGACGGCCACCGTGGCCTCGCTCCCGGCCGGAATCTGTCCGGGGCCGGGAAGGGAAATGGGCTCGAGCTTGAGCTCCGGATTTGAGGAGGCCACGGCGACGAGGGTGCCGTCGTCAGGCGAAACAAGTCGCATGACGTACCAGTCCGACACGGTCAGGTGCAGGAGGTCGCCCAGCAGCCGCTGGGCGAAGCCGTCGGCGACGGCGCCGCCGCGGCCCATCTCCGCGCAGCAGCGGAAGACGGCGGAAAGGGTCTCGGAGCGGAAGCACAGCTCGCGGGCCATCCCGGCGATGGTCCGCTTGCAGTCGGTCAGCTGGTGCCGCAGTTGCTCCGGCGAAACGGGAACAATGCCGCGCGAGGGCGAGCCCGGCGTGTTGCGGCGGGTCTTGCGCATGATCAGGACATTCTCGCCCGCGCCGCGCAGGTAGGACACCTCGTCCATCATCGAGCGGATCAGGAAGAGGCCGCGCCCGCGTTCGCTCAGCGGCGACGGGATCGTGGTTTCGGTCGGCCAGGTGAAACCGCCGGTGTGGTCCGTGACCCGGAGCTCGACCTGCAGGGGAGTGCAGACGGCCTCGGCGGTCGGGAGTTTTTCCCGGCCCGGGCCGGTGGCGTACTCGATCGCGTTGTTGCAGGCCTCGGCCAGGCAGAGCTCGCAGGCAAAGAGTTCCTGGTCGGACACGCCCTGCTCGGCGAGAAAGCCGCGCATCACGGCGGCCGCGGCGCGCGAGGAACGGGCGTCGGGCAGGAAGGCAAGCCGGAGCGTCGCGGGATGGTCGGGTTGCGGGGCGGGGAGCATGGGGAGGAAGGCGGTGGACCGGGGGGCGGTGGACCAGTGGACCAGTGGACCGGTGGACCGGTGGACCGGTGGACCGGTGGACGGAAGACGGATGGCGGAGGCGGAGGCGGAGGTCGGTGTACCGGTCAACCGGTAGACGGTTGGAAACGGATTGGCTAGCGCTGGACGATCTCGAAGAGCTGCTGCATCTGCGTGAGCTCGAGAAGCTGCTGGATCTCGGGCGTCGGATTCAGCAGGCGCAGGATCGTGCCGGTGCCCTGGCCGGTGGTGCGGTACAGGGCGAAGAGGGCGCCGAGGCCGCTGCTGTCCATGAAACGCGTCTTGGCCAGGTCGATCTCGATCACCTCGGGGGCGGGTTCGAGGGCCGCGCGGACCTCGTCGCGGAAGCTGCCCGAGTTGACGGCGGTGAGTTCCGGGATGTCCGAAACACGTAGGTTGTTTCCCTGACTTTCGATTTTCATGGAGTGGTGTGCCGGTCGACGACGGGGACCGCGGCGATGCCGGGGGCCTCGGGCCGGGCGGTGAATTTGGAGAACATCGCGGCGATGCCGGCGAGCCGCCGGACGGTGGACTGCCGCTTCCCGCCGCGGCGGGAGTCGACCGAGCGGGCCAGCGAGCAAAGGAGGAAGGGATCCGGGACCCGGAGCCAGGAGTCGCTGCGCCAGTTCACCAGCGTGTCGCCGAGGGCGAGCGAGCTGGCGACCGAGGTCATCTTGCCGACGTACGTATCCACGCCAACGATACTCTCGACCACCCGGGCCCCGGTCTCGACGACCGCCCGGTCCTCGAGGATGGCGCCCGGCCCGACGATGGCGCCGGCGCGGACGATGGCCTGGTCGCCGATCCAGCAGGGCGGGATCAGCTGGGCCCGGGGGGAGACATGGGCGCGGCGGCTCATCCAGATGCCCGGCTGCGTCTCGGCCAGCCGGACGCGGGCGGGAGTCAGGGCGAGGGGCATCCACGCGGCGATGGCGGCGAACCAGCCGGCGTAGCTCTCGAAGAGCGGCAGGTTGGGCATCGCGGGAAGATGGGTCATGACGATCGCTTCGCCGGCGGACGGGTCGGCGAGCCGGGCCTCGGGGACGGTGGGCTCGAGCTTGGCCTCGCGGACCTCGATCCGGACTCCCCACCGCCGGCCATCGCCGACGGCGAGCCGGATTTCGTCCGCGCGATCGGCGGCGAAAATGGTGATTTCGGCGATCCCGCGGCAGGCCAGGTGCTCGATCCAGTGGCTGACCAGGGACTCCCCGAGGATGGGGGCGAGGACGAGCGGCTGGACGAGCCCGAGCTGGGAGACGCCGGGGCGGGAGGCGGGGCAGATGAGGGCGGTCCTGGTCATGTCAGTAGGCTCCGGGTCCCCAGAGGACGGCGGGAAGGGTGCGGGCCAGGATGCGCAGGTCCTGCTTCAGGCTCTGGGTCTCGATGTAATTGACGTCGAGCTGGACCTGCCCCGGAAAATCGATTTCGGAGCGCCCGCTGACCTGCCAGATGCAGGTGATGCCGGGCTTGATGTACAGGCGGCGCCGGTCGGCCAGGGTGTAGAGGGCGACCTCGCGCGGGACGGGCGGGCGGGGGAAAGCGAGCGCCATGTCGCCGATGAGGACGTTGAAGAACTGAGGCAGTTCATCGACGGAGAAGCGGCGGATCCATTTCCCGATCCGCGTGATGCGCGGGTCGTCCTTGATCTTGAAGGTGACGCCCTTCTGGTGCTGGTTGGCGGCCAGGAGCGAGGCCAGGCGCTTTTCGGCGTCGGTCCGCATCGACCGGAACTTGTACATCTTGAATTCGCGACCGAAGCGGCCGACGCGGGTCTGGGCGAAGAAGATCGGTCCCCCGTCCTCGAGCTTGATGATGAGCGCGACGACGCAGAACACCGGGAACAGGACGAAGAGGGCGGCGGCGGCCCCCGCGATATCGATGGCTCGCTTCGCGACGTCCGCCCCGCTGACCGCGCAGCGCCAGGCCAGGCGCTGCAGCATCACGGAGGTCCGCAGCCGCCAGATCCCGAATCGGCTCTGGAAGGAGGCGAACTGCCCGAGGAGCAGTGGATTGATGGTGGAGGGGGAGGACATGGCGGTCGGAGGGCGGAGGACGGGGGACGGTGGACGGAGGGGGAGGTCAGGTGGCCAGGCGGGGGACGGGGGCGGTGAGGGCGGCGGCGTCGGCGGACTCGGCAATCTCGCTGACGGTGCGGCGAAAGAGGCCCTCGAGCCGGTCGATGTAGCTGGTGAAATTGAACTGCTCGTTCGCCATCCGGCGCCCGTTGGAGCCGAGGCGACGGCACAGGGCCTTGTCGCGCAGCACCGTGTCGATGCGGGCGGCGTAGGCGGCGCGATCCATCCAGGGGACGAGGTAGCCGTTGACGCCGTCGACCAGCCATTCGCGGATGCCGCCGACGTCGAAGGCAATGACGGGCAGGCCGCAGCGCATGGCCTCCAGCCCGGTGGCACCGAACGGCTCGGGCCAGAGGGAGCTCATGACGGAGAGCGAGGCTTCGCGGTAGTGCCCGGCCACGCGGGCCTGCGGCACGAAGCCGGCAAACGTCACCTGGCGGCCCAGCCCGAGGCGGACCGAGAGCTTCTCGCATTCGGCCCGGGCGGTCCCGTCGCCGAGGATGACGCATTCGAAAGGGGACTGGACGAGGGCGAGGGCCTCGAGGAGGACGTCCACGCCCTTTCCCCGGATGACCTGGCCGGAATAGACGATCAGGTTCCGCGGGCTGAAGGAGGAGGTGTCAGCCGGGGCCGCGGCCCGGGGCACGGGGGGATGAATCTCGATCTGGCCCGCGGAGAAGCCGTTGCGCAGCAGTTCCTCGCGCATGTAGGACGAGGCCACGAGCAGGCGGTGGAAGCGCCGGTTCAACCTGATCTCCCGGCGCTTGGCCAGGTAGCTGACCCAGCGGAGGGGGAAGCCGCCGCCGCTCCGGCGGGCGACCGGGGCGCCGCAGGGGAAAACGCAATAGATGGAGGCGCCCCGGTGGCAGGGCCGGCGGGTGAAGTAGTTGTACTTGTATCCGCGCAGGCAATACATGTCGTGGTCGTGCACCATCCGGACGACGGGCGCGTCGGAGAGGGCGAGGGCCTCGAGCACCCCGGGGCCGGAGATCTTGTGCACGAAGACCAGGTCCGGCCGGAAACGGGCGCCGGCGCTCTGCAGGCCGGCCATGTATTGGTCATTCAGGGTGAAGCGCTCGCCAAACGTGTCGCGCCACTCCGGCTCGGCCGACGGGGCGCCCCGATGGGCCAGGCCCACGGCATGCCCGCGACCGGCCAGGGCCTGGGCGGTGGCGAGGACGTTGGCCTCGGCGCCGCCGAACGATCCCATGCGTTCATGGACAAAGAGGATGCGCATTGCGTTCGTGATTCGCCCGGTGGTTGAGTTGATGGACGAGGGGGATGGACAGACGGGAGCCCGGGACGGGAGGTAGGTGGAGACCTCAATATGCCCGCGGCCGGACCTAATCGGGGATTTTCCGGTCGCGAAGGACGGTGTTTCGGGAGGCGGTGAAGGCCAACGCCCCGGGGGCACGAACGGGACTTCCGGCCCGCCTGGGCAGGAACAGGGGTGCGGGGTGGGCTACTAACCCCACGTTCCAGGTCACTTTCCTCCTTCAACCCATGCCCGCTGCAACTTTTTCCCAGGAAACCTCATCGCCGTCGACGACCAGCCCGGAGCGCACGGAGATTCGATCTGCGTCCGACATCGTCACCGCCCGGCAGCGCGGCCGCGCCCGCGCCATGGAACTCGGGTTCAGCGGCGCCGACCTGACGCTGGTCGCGGCCTCGATCTCCGAGGTGGCCCGCAACATTGTCGAGCACGCCAATGGCTTCGGGGAAATCCTGATGCGCCCGGTATGCCTCGAGGGGCGGAAGGGGCTCCAGATCATCGCCCAGGACGAGGGCCCGGGGATCGCGGATGTGTCGCTGGCGATGCAATACGGCTACTCGACGCGGCGCGGCCTGGGAGTCGGGCTGCCCGGTGCGAAATGGCTGATGGACGACTTCGAGATAATTTCCGAACTGGGCCGAGGGACAACCGTCACCATGACGAAGTGGCTTCCCGCCAAAACCCCCGCCCTATGAAGCCGCCGCTCCCCGACCCCGGGCCCGTTCCCGGCGGCCCCACCGCTGCGCGATGAATGAGCCCACCTCCAGCTTCCGGCTCACTTATCGCCAGCTCCTGGCCGAGCAACTGCAGAACCGCGCCGAGGCGGGCCTGCAGCAGGCCTATGAACTGGGGCGCGCCATGTTGAACGCCCGCCTGGGAGTACTCGACGTGGTGCATTTTCACTTCGCGGCCCTGGCGGAGATGGGGGGAGTCCCCCGCCTGGCCGACAATTCGGCCCTTCGACCCGTGGGCCCGGACCAGGGTTCAACTGGTCAGGAGAAGCCCCTCGACCAGGCCCGGGGCTCCACGGCCCTGGAGGCCAGGGTCGTGGAGGAATTCGTCTCCGAGGTGCTGTCGCCCTTCGAGGCGGCGCGGCGCGGATTCCACACCGCGTGGGACCAGCTGCAGGACCTCAACAACGCCCTGGCGGAGCGGAACGAGGCCCTGGCGGCGAGCAACAACCAGCTCCAGGCCGAGATCGCCGAGCGCCGGCGCGCCGAGGAGGCGCTGCGCGAGAGCAAGGATCACCTCGTGGTGCTGCTCGAGCAGGCGCGCGAGATGGAGGGCAACCTGCGCGAGCTGTCGAGCCAGGTGCTGACGGCCCAGGAAGAGGAGCGCAAGCGGATCAGCCGCGACCTCCACGACGAGATCGCTTCGGCGCTGACGGCCGTGAATGTCTCGGTGAACCTGCTGAAGCAGCACGCGACCTCGGACCCGGTGCTGGCCCGCAAGGTGGCCGAGGCGGAGTCGCTCCTGGCGCACAGCCTCGACATGGTCCATGTCTTTGCGCGGTCGCTGCGGCCGTCGATGCTGGACCACCTCGGGGTGCATTCGGCGCTGCGGGCCCACATTGCGGACTTCGGGGCGCACACCAAGCTGAGGGTGGAGCTCGAGCCGCATCCCGAGCTGTCCCGGATGAACGGCCAGCGCGGCGAGGTGATTTTCCGGGTGGTGCAGGAAGCGCTGAACAACTGCGTCAAGCACGCCCATGCCACGGTGGTCCAGATCTCCTTCGAGGCCGACGAGCAGGCGCTCACCATGACGGTCGCGGACAATGGCCGCGGCTTCCCGGCGGCGGAAAAGCTGCGCAACGCGGGCGGCCGGCTCGGGCTGCTCGGGATGAAGGAACGCGCCCGCCTGGTCGGCGGGAATTTCGCGATCGAGTCGACCACCGGGCGCGGCACGCGCGTCCGCCTGACAATTCCGTTCGAGAATCCAGCTGCCTCAACTCCTCTACATCATGAAGAAAATATCTGTACTGCTTGCTGACGATCATACCGTGGTCCGCCAGGGACTGCGTTCGCTCCTTTCCACCGAGGCTGACATCGAGGTCGTCGGCGAGGCCGAGAATGGGCGGCAGGCCGTGCAGATGGCCCAGCGCCTCCAACCCAACGTCGTCGTGATGGACATCGCGATGCCCCAGCTCAACGGGCTGGAGGCCACGCGGCAGATCATCCGGGAGGCGCTGCCGTGCAAGGTCCTCATCCTCTCCTCGTATGGGGACGACGAATACGTGCACCAGCTGACCGAGGCCGGCGCCTCCGGCTACCTGATCAAGCAGACGGCGGCCAACGACCTCATCAAGGCCATCCGCGAGGCCTTCAAGGGCAACGCCTTCTTCAGCCCGTCCATCTCCAAGCGGCTGCTCGACTACTACCGCGAGGCCTACATCAAGGGCCGCCCCCTCCGCCGGCGCGGAGAGCAGCTCACCAGCCGCGAGCTGGAGGTGCTGCAGCTGGTCGCCGAGGGCCAGGTCAACAAGCAGATCGCGTCCGTGCTCAGCATCAGCATCAAGACGGTGGAAAAGCACCGCCAGCAGCTGATGAACAAGCTGAACATCCACGATGTCGCGGGCCTGACGCGCTATGCCATTTCCCACGGCATCGTCGAGAACACGACGCGCCTGCGGGAGGCCGCCGAGGGCCATGAGGGCGCCGGGGAAAG
>JADMIO010361557.1_pt1 | contig 56829 bp, 54 predicted proteins | sample 8958161 | NCBI WGS metagenome assembly JADMIO01 (sample SAMN16585339, study PRJNA669376) | soil metagenome | isolation source: Crop rotation soil | place: USA: Cullars Rotation, Alabama | collected 2011
GCGACAACTTGTCCACGTGGAATTCTAAGCTTAGGATCCCAATGTGCTGGAAAGATGGCATCGATTTCTTCTTGCGATACCGCGTGCGCGGACCGTTTCTTCCCTACGTAGACGCGTTCCGCGTGGGCCGGCGCAAGATCCAGCAGGCGTTCGTTGGCGAGATGATCGTAGAGAATGGAGTCGGCCTGTTCCAACACCTTGCGTCCCTTGACCGTGATGAGGCCAGGATCTCCAGGGCCGGCGCCGACCAGGTAGACCTTCATGATTGGAGAATGTCCCTCGCCCCGGCTGCGAGCAGTCGCTCTCCCAGTTCCCTTCCCAGAGCGCTGGCGTCCGTTCCCACCGCCTGGTCCCGAATGGAACGTGAGCCATCCGGCGACGCTACAATCGCGCGCAAATGAATCAGCGAGCCTTCGAGAACCGCGTAGGCCCCGATCGGCACCTGGCATCCGCCTTCGAGCGTGGCGAGCAAGGATCGCTCGGCTGTGACGGCGATGTTGCTCGGCGCGTGATTCAGTTGGCTCGCGATCCGCTGCGCCGGGCCGTCGTCATCCCGCGTCTCGATGGCCAGCGCGCCCTGCCCCACTGCCGGGCACATGATATCCGGTTCAATGAGTTCGCGAATGCGCCCGGCCCAGCCCAGGCGCCGCAGCCCGGCCGCAGCCAGCACGATCGCGTCGTATTGCCCTTCATCCAGTTTCCGCAGCCGTGTATCGACGTTGCCGCGCAAGTTCGCGATCATGAAGCCGCGGTCCAGCGCACGCAATTGCGCCGCGCGCCGCAGCGAACTGGTTCCGATCTTGCTTCCCGCTTCAAGCTCCGCCCAAGGCCGCCCGATCAGCGCATCGCGCGGATCTTCCCGCTCGGGTATCGCGGCAAGCGTCAGCCGGTTGGGCAGCGCGGCCGGCATGTCCTTCAGGCTGTGAACCGCCAGATCGATGGTTCCGGCCAGGAGCGCCTCTTCAATTTCTTTCGTAAACAGACCCTTGCCGCCCACTTGCGCCAAAGGCACATCCGTAATCTTGTCTCCGGTGGTCTTGATAATCTCCAGACGAGTTTCCGCGCCCAATGCTTCCAAGCGCGCGGAAATGTGACGCGCCTGCCACAGCGCGAGTTGTGACCCGCGCGATCCAATGACGATCAAGGCGGCTTCTACCCCTCTCCTAAGCGGAACAGTTTGCGGATCATGTGGATGAGCTGAAGGCCCTCGGGATCGTTCGCCTTGCGCCGCATCTCGGCAATGGGCGCGTGCGCGATTTTATTGATGATGCCGCGGGTCATGGCCTCTATTGCTTCCTGCTGCACGGGCGTCAGCGCCCCGAGTTTCGCGCGCACACGCTCGATCTCGGCAGTTCGCAGCAGTTCCAATTGTTCCTGCAGGCTGACGATGGTGGGCGCCACCTCGCGCGTCTTAAGGCGCAGCATCATCCGCTCGACTTCTTCGGTAATGATCTCTTCGGCCTGTTCGGCGACACTGCGGCGGCCTTCGATATTGGTTTTTACAACCCGATCCAGGTCGTCAATATCGTAGAGGAACACGCCTTCCAGATTGTTCACGGAAGGCTCGATGTTTCGCGGAACCGCGATGTCGATTAAAAACATTGGCCGGTTGCGGCGGCGGTTTATCACGCCCCGCATCTGATCGCTGCTGATGATGAAGTGGGGCGCGGCGCTGGATGCGATGACGATATCGATATCCGGCAGAGCGTGGAAGAGTTCGTCGTAGGGCACCACGCGTCCCCGGAATTCCTCGGCCAGCGAATCGGCGCGCGAACGGGTGCGGTTGGTCACCGCTATATCCGACACGCCCGCGCGCCGCAGATGCCGGGCGGCGGCTTCCGCCATCTTCCCCGCCCCCACCAACAGGACACGCTTGCCGGCCAGCGAACCGAAGATGTCACGCGCCAGTTCGACCGCGGCGTAGCTGATGGAGACGGCGCTCGACCCGATTTCCGTCTCCGTGCGCACCCGTTTGGCGACGTTGAAAGCCCGGGTCATCACCAGGTCCAGAAAGCCGTTGAGCGCTCCATGTTCCTTGGCGAGAGCATATGCGCTCTTGAGCTGCCCCAGGATCTGCGGTTCGCCTACCATCATGGAATCCAGGCTCGCCGCCACACGGAAGACATGCCGGATCGCGTTCGAGCCGTCGTAGTGATAGAGGTACGGCGAAACCCACCCTGGCTCGACGCTGCTGGATTCCGCCAAAAACTCCTGCAGCGATTGCTGGGTGTCGCTCTGGTCGTCGGCTGTGACGGCCACCTCCACGCGATTGCAGGTGGAAAGAATCATGCCTTCCACCATGCCCGGACGGTGCCGCAAACGGTCCAGCGCATCGGGCAGAGTCTGCTCGGTGAAAGCCAGGCGCTCACGCACTTCGACGGGCGCGGTGTGATGGCTTAGGCCTGTGATCAGCAGCTTCATGGGATCAGGGCCGGCCTCAGACCCGCATGTGCAATCCACGTCAAGGCGCCGCATCCGAGCACCACCAGCGCCATCACCGCGGCCTTGCGCCCGCGCCAGCCCGCCGACACCCGCATGAATATCATCGTCAGGCATAAAGCCCAAGTCAGGAACGCGAGCGTGATGCTGGGATTGCCAACCCATTTCGTGCCCAGCTCGATGAAAGCCCAAAGCACGCCAAAGATTACACCCAGGGTGATCAGGACGAAACCGAAGCCCATGGAGCTGCTGATCAGGTCATCCAGTGTTCCCAGTGGAGGCAATTTCTCGAGCAGGCTCTGGCTGCTCTTGCGCTTGAGCCTGCGCTCCTGGATGAGGTAAAACACCGAGGAGACCGCAGTCAACAGCAGCGCTGCGTAGCCCGCGAGTACCAAAATGATATGCACGATCAGCCAGGCATCGCGCACCCGGACGTCAGACCACGCGGCGACCGGCCGCTCCATTCCGGCCACCAGCGTCATCAGGAACACAAGAGGGAACAAAGCCACCGAAGTGCTCGTGAAATGATACCGCCAGTCCACAAATAGGAACGCCAGCGCAAACAAAAACGCGCACAGGTTGATGGTCCCGTAGAAGTTTTCGACTGGCAAGCGGCCCTCCGCCATCGCCAGTTCGACGATGGCTACTCCGTGCAGCACCACGCCCACGCGGAAGGCGCCCAGCGCGAAACCATAGAAACCGTGTGGCCGCCGGAGAATCGAGAGCAGCGAATGCGCCAGTCCCACAGCGTACAGAAATGCCGCTATGCGCAGCCAGAAGATGCTGGAATCCGCCATGGTGAGCTATCCCTACCATTCTACGTCCCAACCGAGAGTCCGGGGCCGAGCCGCGACCCCAAGAAGCGGAACTACTTGAACACCGCACCCTAGCCGTCGCGGCTCGGTTGGCGTATGGCTACGCTTGGATGCTCTCGATTCGCCACAATTCCCGCACCATCCCCGTCAGTATGCTGGACAATATGCCCACTTCAACTTCCCTGCAAAACAAAGTTTGTCTTGTCACCGGCGGGACGCGTGGAATAGGACGCGCCATTGCCGAGATGTTACTTACAGAAGGCGCCCTGGTGGTGGTTTGCGGCCAGCGGCTGAAGGGAGTCAGCGACGCTGTCGCCGAGATGAACCAACGCTGGCCCGGTAAAGTCAAGGGAAAAGCTGCCGATGTAAGGGACTATGAAGCAGTTCAAGCGTTGTTCGCTTTCGTCGATCAAGAGTTTGGTGGACTCGACGTGCTGGTTAACAACGCGGGGACTGGAAAGTTCGCAAAAGTGTCCGATCTTTCCGTGGAGGATTGGCACCAAGTGATCGGCACGAATCTCACGGGCGCGTTCTACTGTTCGCGTGAATCTTTGTTCAGATTCGGAACGCGCGGCGCAGGATACATCGTCAATATCAGTAGCTTGGCTGGAAAGAATGCTTTCGCGGGCGGCTCCGCGTATAACGCTTCGAAGTTCGGCCTCAATGGTTTTAGTGAAGCAATGATGTTAGATGCTCGATATGACAATGTGCGTGTCAGCACAATTTTGCCCGGCAGCGTTGCGACCCAATTCGGCAGCGGCAGCGCGAACGATGGTGCAGATTGGAAGATTCATCCCGACGACGTTGCCGAAATTGTACGAATGCTCCTGGCGATGCCGGAAAGAACCATGGTCAGCCAGGTAGAAGTCCGTCCGGCGCGGCCGAAACGTTAATAAGATGGCGGAATCCGCCCTATTTTAGGAGCATCTATAAAGTGGCACTTGGATTGCCAGTAGAAGTTTGGAAGCGGGGTTCAGTGAGGCCCCTGAGTGGTTCGAGAAAGGCGGTAGACAGTATGGTACGGCTAAACATCCCATTGGATCCGGGCAAGACTGGTAGAGAGGCAGCTACACTCGAGAACAGTCTCCACCGGATGATTGTCGGACAAGATGAGGCGATTCAGCAGATCGTCAACATCTATCAAATGCACTTGACGGGGATGAGCGCACCAGGCCGCCCGATCGGCAACTTTCTGTTCCTGGGGCCAACCGGGTCCGGCAAGACTCGAATTGTCGAAGCCACGGCGGAAGCGCTCTTGAAGAACCCGCGCGCGGTGATCAAGATTGATTGCGCCGAGTTCCAGCACAGCCATGAGATTGCAAAGCTGATCGGCTCGCCTCCGGGATATCTGGGGCACCGCGAAACTCATCCTTTGCTCTCGCAGGAAGTGTTGAATCAGTTCCACAGCGAGACAACCAAGCTGAGCTTTGTCCTGTTCGACGAAATCGAAAAGGCGTCGGACGCCTTGTGGAATCTTCTGCTCGGGATCCTAGATAAAGCGACGCTCACGTTGGGCGACAACCGCAAAGTGGACTTCTCCCGCGCGCTGATCTTTATGACCAGCAACCTGGGCGCCAGCGAAATGGCTGCACTCATGACACCGAAACTTGGTTTCCAGGCTGGCGCTGCTCGTGCCAAGTTGGCAACCGGAACCGTCGAAGATGGCATGACTGCCAAACTGGCGCGGAGCGGTGTGGAAGCGGCACGTCGCAAGTTCACGCCGGAGTTCATGAATCGGTTGGACAAAGTGGTCGTTTTCCAGCCGCTGGGCACTGAGCAGCTCAAAAAGGTGCTGGACATTGAATTAAATCTTGTTCAGCAACGTATTTTCAATACTTCAAGCGAACGGGCCTTCGTGTTCACGGTTGCCGACGCCAGTAAAAATTACCTACTGGAACAGGGCACTGACCTGAAATACGGAGCCCGTCACCTGAAACGCGCTATCGAGCGCCTGCTAGTGCAGCCCATGTCAAACCTTATCGCTACCGACCAGGTCCGCGGCGGCGACTGGATCCGGGTGGATTACGACGATTCCACCAAGACCCTGCGCTTCGCCCGTGAGGCCGAGGGGCTGCCAGTGCAGGAAATGGTTCAACTGGTCGATACTTCCGCCACAATGCCATTGGTCGCCGTGGCGAACGCCTCCGTCGAACCCGCCAAGATCCAAACCGCCGGAGCGCGCCGGCGAAGCTAGAGATAGACGACAGAACAAACGCGACTGGACAGAAGAAAGCCCCGAGGTTGAGCTCGGGGCTTTTCTTTCATCGCTCTCGCGCTTAAGGCCTAGGCGGCGCACTCGCCGCGGCCGAGCTTTAGGCTGAACTCGATGTCGTCGCCCCAATCGCGGAACATCTCGGGATTATCCATTGGAGGCTTCGTCAAATCGGCGGTGAGCTGGCGGAAAGTCTCCACTTTGTGACGCAGGACGTAGGCGCGAAAAGTTTCGCCCTCTGCACGGTTCTGCTTGTAGTGCCCCAGCACGCGTTCGACGGCAACAGGCGCAAGCCGCGCGGGAATACTTTGGACAGCTACGCCAAACTGTTCATAAGTGCCGCCGAGCAGCATGAGATAGTACGGCACTTCGTGCTTCAGCCCGTCGGGACCGTCGATTTTGCGGGCGTTTCCATAAAAACCGATGTCGCCGATCCAATGCTGGCCGCAAGAGTTGGGGCAGCCGCTGGCGTTGATGCGCAGCTTGCGAACCAGCGCGTCGGTTTCACCTTCGACGACTTTTGCGATCGCTGGGCCCAGTCCCATGGTTTTGGTCAACCCGAGGTTGCAACTGTAAGCGCCGGGGCATGTAATGATATCGCTGATTTCGTCAGCGGCGCCTCGGGCCAGATCCAGTTTCGTGAGAGCTCCGTAGACGCGTTTGAGCGCGCCATCCGGGACCCAGCCGAAGATGACGTTCTGGATCATCGAAAAGCGCAGAAAGCTGTCGCCGGCTTGATCGGCAATATCGGCCAACCCGCGCATCTGCTCACCCGTCAAGTTGCCTTGGGGAGTTGTCACGGTGACGATTGAGTAGCCCTTCTGTTTCTGGGCCCGCACATTGGTCTTTTTCCACTCGGAGTATGCCGGCGAAGAAGGCTCCCAAACCGGAAGCAATTCACCCGAAGCGAGCGGAGGCCGCAGCGACTTGAAGCCGCCGAAGCTGTCGGGCACTTCGTCCGGCATGGCAATACCACCGTCTCGAAGAATGTCCTGGTAATTCTCTTCGATGGTGCCGCGCAGCCATTCAAAACCGCGCTCGCGCAGAATGAATTTGAGCCGCGCCTTGTTTTTATTTTTGCGATTGCCGTGCACGTTGAACACACGAATCACGGCTTCGATCCGGCGCACCAGATCGTCCGCCGGAATGAACTCGTGCAGGACTTTCGATTCCGTCGGCAGAGGCCCCAGGCCGCCTCCGACAGTCATACGGAAACCGCGGACGCCATCGCGGATCATAGCGCGCAGGCCGACGTCGTTAATCGCGGACGCGACGCAATCTTCGGGGCATCCTGCGAAAGCGATTTTGAACTTGCGCGGCAGGCTGTCAGTCAGTTCCTTGTGCAGGAACGCGAAGGCGACGCGTCGCGCATACGGCTGCACATCGAACGGCTCTTCGGGATGTATTCCCGAGAGCGGGCACGCTGTCACATTCCGCACGGTGTTGTAGCACGCCTCGCGCGTGGTCAGGCGCACGTCTGCGAGCGCATGCAGGAGATCCGCAACTCGCGGGAGCGGCACAAAATGATATTGAATGTTCTGACGGGTGGTGAGGTGTCCTTTGCCTCCTGCGTACTCATCGGCGACATGGGCCATCTGCCGCATCTGCTCCGATGTGAGCAATCCACCCGGTACTTTCGTCCGGATCATGTGGACGCCCTCTTGGCGCTGGCTATACACGCCGCGCCGCAGCCGGTGTGGGCGCAGTTCGTCGTCATTCAACTGCCCGGCGAGCCGCGCCGCAGCCTGGGAGCGGAACAATTCGATGTCCTCGCGGACTACCCTATCGTACTCTTGCTCCAGGAGTTGCTGCTCAGTGGTGACTTCAGCAATAGACATATGCCTACTTCCCTATAGAGATTACCATACATGAGCTACTGAAGGCTAGCCCTTCTCCTCCTCCCAAGGGCTGCCCGGCCGGCCCATGATCTGTTCCAGGCTGGCGGGTTTGGGCCGAAAGGGCTGTCCGAAGTACTTGTCGATTTCATTGCGATAGCTCATTTGAGGGCCCGGATAACCGATCAGCTGCCAGCCGATCAATCCCGCGTTTCCGCCGTGCATGGGATCGGAGAACATGCCTTCGATGGTATGGGTGCGCAGCAATTGAAAGAAGCGTGACTTCTCGATGCCCGCAAGCTTCGCGTCTTGCTGGGCAGCCGGGAGCTCGGCGAAACTCCCGAGGTCCTTAATTCCCTGCCGGTAAATTTCCTGCGGGTTCTCTTTGCCTTGATACCCGTGCTCGGGAAACGACTGCACGAACGGTCCTTTGATGTAGCGGTATTTGTCGCGGCCATAGGGTCCGGCGAGTTGCCGGTCGATGAAGATCACCACACCGGCTTCAGTTGCGCCGGGACCGCTGGCATCGCTCGGAAAAATGCGCTCACACGCGGCCGTCACCACACGGGCTTCGGCGGCGCTAAAGAATCGCAGCGGCACTTTGACCTTGCCATTCTGAGCCTGCAGGCGGAACGGTTCGCCGGCCAAGGTGTAGAGCAGCGTGCCTCCCATGGCAGCCGCGGGAATGGTCAGGAATTCTCTGCGCTTCATCTCAGTCCATACTGCCACGTCCGCCGAGTGTTGTCGATGTCTCCGGGTTTGGGCTACAGAAGACCGAGCCTGATGAGCTTCGCCGCGACGCGATAGATGTCTTCGCGGCTCCCTTCCTTTCGGATTCCGGCAGCGACGATAACAACAATCACGGCAGATCGTTCCAGGCGGTAGATGATCCGGTAACGTTGCCCCACCGCCCGGACGCTGCGATAGCCAGAGAGACCATCATCGAGGGGCTTGCCCCGCAACTCGGGGTCGGAGCTTAAACTATTAATTACTTTCGCGAGTTTTTCCCGAACACGCCGGTCAGGGATTGCCTCGATCATCCCGCGTGCTCGTGGCGTGATAACGATCCGATATCTCAAAGGCCAAGTTCTTTCTTAACTTGCTCCCACGGGATGGCCTTGCCTTCCTCCATCTCCTTCACGCCCTGCCGGAAGGCCGCCATCAATTCCGGATCGGACATGATCTCCATGGTCTCGACCACAGATTCGTACAAATCCCAGGACAGCACCGCGAGCACGGGTTTGCCGCGTCTGGTGATCTTGACGGCTCCAATTTCCGGGTGCTTCTGGAGAGTTTCGGCGAGCTTTGGAAGCTGCTTCCGGGCTTCCGCCATCGCCAGCGGTCCGCGTCCTATTCTGGGCGGCGCGCGCCGCTTCGCCAGTATTGGTGCCATGACCAATTGTACATCGGTGTGTACAATTCGCTTACAGCAGCTTCCCCGGATTTTTGAAGTAACGGTTGATCATGGCATCCGCGGCCCGGTAGGTGAGCGCGAGCACCGTGAGTGTCGGATTGTGCGAAGCGTTTTGCGGAAACGCCGATGCGCCGATGACCCACACGTTGGGCATATCCCAATGCTGGAGGTGCGGATTGACTACGCTGGTCGCCGGAGTGTCACCCATGATCGCGCCGCCCTGAATGTGCGTGGTCTGGTAATTGATCACGTTGTACTTGCCGCGCGCGGGCGGCGTGTCCTCGACGGTCGCGCCCATCGCCGGAGCAAGCTTGCGGGCGATTTCGTCGGCGAAGGCGCGCTGGCGATGCTCGTGCTCGGTCCAGTCCAGTGTGAACCGCAGAAGCGGATCGCCGTACTTATCCCTATAAGTAGGATCGAGGTCCATGAAGTTTTGCCGATACGCCAGATGTTCACCCGAAAGGGCGATCCCACCGATGCGGTCGCGCCACTTCAGCGCGGCGGCTTTCCATTCCGAGCCCCAGTTTTTCTTCGCAGCGCCTCGCGGCATGGCATCGAACGAGCCGATCGGACGGTTGCCGAAACTGTTGGTGCTGAGGATGCCTCCGCGCAGCAGGCCTTCCGACCCACTGAATGCGCGGTCCCCATCGAAATCCGAAATGCGCATGCTCAGCGCTCCGGTGCCCATGAAAGCATTGAGCGGTTTATCGAAAAAGAGCCGAGTATTCCCCTCGGCTTGGTGCGTGAGATTGCGTCCCAGCGTGCCTTTGCCGGTTGCGAAATCGTACGGCGTGCCAATCTTAGATAGATAGAGCAAGCGCGTATTGTTGAGCGTAAATGTCGCCACGACTACCACCCCGGCCGGCTGGAAGAACTCTTCGCCGTTCGCGCCGACATATTCCAGGCCGGTCGCCTGGCCGTCCTTGTGCACGATGCGCCGCACCCACGCCCCTGTCCGCAGCTCGAAGTTCTTGCGCTGCGCGAGCACGGGCAAGAGGGTGTTGGACGGCTGCGCCTTAGCGCCGACCATGCACCCGAAACGTTCGCAATAGCCGCAATAGGCGCAGGCCGGACGCGTGATGCCGTCCGGGTTCTTGTAAGTCTCGCTCAAGTTGGCCGCGGGCTGCGGATAAGGATGATAGCCCAGCTTTCTTGCACCGTCGGCGAACAGAGTAGACAGGTAAGCGTTCTTCAATGGAGGCGTAGGATATTCCTGCTGGCGCGGACCCTCGAAAGGATTCCCGCCTTCCATGATCTTTCCGCGCAGGTTCCCCGCTTTGCCGCTGACACCCAGCATCTGTTCGGCGCGCCAATAATGCGGCTCGATCTGATCGTAAGTTACGCCCCAGTCCTGCACCGCCAAATCCGGGGGGAGCTTCGCGGCTCCGTGCCTCTCGTTAAGGTGCGACCGAAGGGTGAACAGATCCGGAAGGAATCGCCAGCAGGCTCCGTTCCAGTGTTCCCCCGCGCCACCGACACCCGAGCCAGGCAGGAATGAACCATACTGCCGCACGGGTGCAGCATCTGCGCGCGGAGAATGCCGGTGCGTGATGGTTTCGTCCGCGATATTTTGCATCATGCGCAGGCGAACGGCGTAGTCGAGCTCGTCCATATCCGTCGCATAGTCAGACGTCTTCCGGGGAATACCACGCTCCAGCACCAGCACGCTCTGTGCCGTCCGGGTGGCGAGTTCCTTCGCCATGGCAAGGCCGCTCCATCCGCCGCCGATGATGGCGACGTCCACTGGCTTGAGGTTGGTCATAGTGGCGTTGTTTCAAACCATACTGCCATGTAAAGCAAGAGATGTCGAGATCTTGGGAGGGCCGAATTCTCAGGCTCGTTAATGGACGTGAATGGACGCGAATAAGAACTGCAAAAAGCATGCGGAGCTAATTTACGTCCATTCACGTCCGTTTACGAGCCGATCGTATGACCGCGACGGTTGCCCTCCACCACCGGACCGCATATCATCATTACGATCGGAAGGAGAACCACTGCCTTGAAACACCATCTTGCCACGGTACTGACTCTCGCCAGCGTGTTCGCAGCCGCGCCTCTGGTGGCGCATCATTCTCCCAGCGCGATCTTCGATATGTCGAAGGTTTCTAGTTGGAGCGGAACGTTGACCAAGGTCAACTGGGTGAACCCCCACATAAACGTTTCCCTCGATGTCAAACAAGCCGACGGGTCTGTTGAAACTTGGAATCTTGAGAGTAATCCGCCCTCCTGGTTCAAGCAGGTCGGTCTGAGCCGCGCGGATCTCGCCAAGGGAGTCGGGCAAATCGTCACCGTCGACGGTGTGCAGGCTCGCGACGGCACAAAGTACGGATACATGTTCAAGATCAAATTCGCGGACGGAGACTCTTTGGAATTGCAATTGAAAAACCCCGAGGAGGCCAAGTAATGAAAACCCTCACCCTAGGATTAATGATCGCGGGTCTCGCGCTGGCCCAACATAAGGACGCGTCCAAAGTCCGGCGGACCGCCGATGGGCATCCCGACTTGAGCGGCACCTGGACCTACGCCATCGATGTGGCGCCCGCGAAGCTTACGAAGATAGCCGCGGGCAAGGTCAGCACCGTTGATGTGGATCAGAGTGCACGGCACCGCGTCGCGGATATTGCCGGCGCCCTTCCATGGGCCAAGTCCCCTTCCTACAAGCCCGAGTTTCAGGCCAAAGTAAAGGATCTGGCCGCTCATGAGAGCAAAGTCGATGGCGTGTTTTATTGCGGGAAACCGGGGGTTCCACGCATCGGCTCGCCGCGGCGCATCGTCCAATTGCCGGGCGAGGTCATCTTCTTGTATGAAGACATTTCTGGGGATCCGTACCGCGTGATACCGACCGATGGCCGCAAGCACCGCGTAGACGCCAATCCGTCTTTCTACGGCGACTCGGTGGCGCATTGGGACGGAGACACCTTGGTGGTGGATTCAACGAATTTCGTGGATGAAACCTGGTTCGGTGAAGCCGGCTATTTTCATTCGGACGCGATGCGCGTGATCGAGCGCCTATGGCGTGTGGGTGAGAACCTGGCCTATCAGGTCACCGTGGAAGATCCGAAAGTGCTTACTCAGCCCTGGACAAATTTCCCGCATTTAATCCGGCCGTCCACGCAAGCGCTGGAGGAGTCGCCAGTCTGCAAGGAAGACGACGGGCACCGGCTGCTGAATCTGGATAACCACGGGCAACGATAGGCCGGCATCAAAGTTCCGGCGGAGCGTCGTTCCGGGCGGTTCTACCTTTCTGAAACCAAAACCAGCCTGCGATCGCGCACGGTAATGCGCGCGCCGGAATCGGATGGCTGGCACCCCCGCAGCGCGTGGCCTGCGTAATAGTTCAGTCCGTACTGCCGAGCGCGGCTGACACTATCATCCAGGCAGGCGGAGGCAGCGGCCGCGCGGTTCGATCGCCAAAAACCGCGGACCGAAACCGTCTGGTCCAACTGCGGGAACGTGTTGTATTTGATGTATACGCTTCCGAGTATGCCCGCCAGTGCGACGGTCAAAATCGCCAGGTCCGATTGCTCCTTGTGACCCAGCCACCAGACGGCCGCTGCGACGAACACAAAGACAAGGCCGATGGGCGCGAATGTCACGTGAGTGCGGCTTAATCCGGAGAGCAGGGCATCCGGCAGAACAGAGGCAACGGTTGGCAGCGCGATCAGCAAAGCGGCACACGCGGCCAGCCACCACTGTTTCCCGCGCGTTTTCTCCAGCGCGGCGGCGAGGACGATCGCCAGAGCGGGCAACAACGGGAGCAGATATCCAGGAAGTTTGTTCCTCGCAACCGAGAAGAAAACTAAGCCGAACACAATCCAGACTGCCAGTAATCGGACGCGGAGGTCCGCGTACGTTTTGCGACGGGCGAGTAGCGCGGCGAGAGGGGTCCATGGGAACAGGCCCGCGAGCAAAATGGGGATGTAGTACCAAAACGGCTGGACGTGTTCCAGGCTGGGCGTCAGGAAGCGGGCCACGTGCTGCTTCCAAAAAAAATCGTCCCAGAACGCGTTGCCATTGCGCGCCCAACACAGCAAATACCAGGGAGCGGCGACCATCACTGCTCCCGCGAGCGTGGTCACACGCTTGCCCCTGGCGACTAGAAACAGTGGAGCAAATAAAACCAAAGGGACAAAGCCTTTGCTGAGAATCGAGAGTCCTAACAGGCCGCCCGCGATCCAGCCACGATTCGGCTTAGTATCGAACAGCGTCACCAGCATAGACGCGCCGAGGAAGGCAGACATGGGCAGATCCGTCAAAGCGGCAAAGCTGTATGCCATCCATCCGGCTGAGGTTCCTAGAATAGCGGTGGCGGCAGTGGCCAGTCCCGGAGAGAACTCGCGAACCAATGTGAAATAGAAAAACGTCAAAAATGCGAGGCTGAGCAGCGCCTCGGGCAGGCGCGCCGCCCATTCATTCGATAAATTCAGCTTGTGGCCAACAGCCGTAAGCCAATACGTGAACGGAGGCTTTTCGAACCAGGGCTGCCCGTCCAGACGAGGCGTGACCCAGTCCCCCGCCCGGGCCATTTCGCGGCCGACGGAAGCATAGCGCGGCTCATCCGGCCCCAGCAGGCCGACGCCGCCTAACTGTAAGAGGTACAAGAGCAGAAGCGGAACAATGAGCCAGCGGTGGAACAAGTATTCAGTATAATGAAGCGACGCCTCCGTAACATCGGAAACCCTGGCGCGTCAGAGGAAGTAAGCATGAAATTTTTCGCCACCTTGTTGCTGGTCAGTGTTTCGTTATTTGCCCAGACCCAGGCATCGCAAAACCCGGCGCCGAAATCGGCTCTGGACAAAGCCACGCTGGAAGCCTACTTACGCTATTCCGAGTTGTGGATTCCGCAGGTCACAGTGAAAATTGACGACCCCAAGCCCTCGGACGTCAGCGGTTTTCTGGAAGTCGGCGTTCATCTGACCTTTAACGGCGCGACCAAGGACGACATGTACTATGTCTCCAAGGACGGCAAGAGCATCGTCAAGGGCACTGCCTACAATATCGCCAAGAGCCCCTTCCAATCGAATCTGGATCAGCTAAAGGCCGAAAAGCAACCGAGCTATGGCGCCGGGGCGGGAGCTCCAGTGAGCTTGGTTGTGTTCAGCGATTTCCAGTGCCCATTCTGCCAGAAGGAAGAGCAGGAGCTGCGCAAGAACATCCCGGCTGCGTTTGGCGACAAGGTGCGCGTGTCCTTCACGGATTTCCCGCTGACGCAGATCCATCCGTGGGCCATGAAGGGATCGATTGCCGGACGCTGCGTGTATCGCGGCGGGGAGTCCGCGTTCTGGGATTATCACGATTGGATTTATCAAAACCAGAAGGACGTCACGCTCGAAAACTTCGACGCGAAGTTCCAGGAATACGCCAAGCAGAAGGGCCTGGACGCGCTGCAACTGGGACGCTGCATGGACGACAAGGCGGCTGCAGCCGAAGTGGAAAAATCCATGGCATTGGGACATGATCTGCAAGTCAGCGCTACCCCGACGCTGTTCCTGAACGGGCGCAAGCTGGAAGGCGGAGTCGAGTGGGGGGTGCTGCAGCAACTGCTCCAGATCGAAATCGACCACAAGGCCGCGGAGGTCAAGACTGCCGCTGCCTCCAAGGAAGACGATAGCTGCTGCACGGTGAGTATCCCCACGCTCGCCACGGGTACGAAAGCAAAGAAGTAGGTCTCGGAAACGATTCCGAGCCCGACAGTGAGGGAGCGGTCAGAAACAGGTTTTTCTTATGTTGAAAACAGCGCGTTGGTTGGTGCTGGTGATCCCGGCGCTGGTGTGGGCGGCGGACATCAGCCCGCAGGCGTACCTGGACCACGTGAAATATCTGGCCTCGCCGGAGTTGAAGGGACGCGCGACCGGCAGTCCCGAACTTGAGAAAGCCGCGGCATATATTGCGTCGCAATTTCAGTCCTTCGGCCTGAAGCCGGCGGACGGTAAAGATTTTGAACAAGCCTTTCCAGCGGAGTTGGGCGCGAAACTGGGAGCGGCGAACGGATTTAGTTACACCGACGCGGGAATCAATCAAACGCTGCGGGAGGGTCGCGATTACGAGCCGTTTGCGTTTTCGACCAACGGGAAGTTTGCGGGCCCAGTAGTGTTCGCCGGTTACGGGATCACGGCCAAGGAACACAACTACGACGACTACGCGGGCATCGACGTCAAAGGCAAGATCGTCCTGATTCTGCGCCACGAGCCGCAAGAGAACGACCCGAACAGCGTCTTCGACGGCAAGAAGCTGACCTCGCACGCTACTTTCACCGACAAGATGGTGAACGCGAAGCAGCATGGCGCGGCCGGAGTGATTCTGGTCAATGATGTCGCGGCCCACAAGACCAGCGATGACAAGCTGGAAAAATTCGGGGCCGTCGGCGGGCCTCGCGACGCGGGAATTTTCTTCGTCCAGATGAAGGAAGCGAACGCGGAACAATGGCTGCGCGCCGAAGGCCGCGATTTGCGCCAGATCGAAAAGGACATCGACACGGACCTGAAGCCCCGCTCTTTTCCGCTGAGCAAAGTGGACGTGGATCTGTCGGTAGACCTGATCCACGAAACCAAGACCGTCCATAACGTCGCGGCTTACCTGCCGGGCAAAACAGCGGAGTACGTGATCATCGGCGCCCACTACGACCATCTGGGGTTGGGCGATGAACACTCTTTGGCGCCGAATCAATTAGGCACAATCCATCCGGGCGCGGACGATAATGCATCAGGCACGGCGGGAGTCATCGAGCTGGCGCGCTGGTTTTCCAAACAGCCGCAGCCCAAGCGCGGGATTCTGTTCCTGACTTTCGCCGGCGAAGAACTGGGGCTGCTGGGCAGCAACTGGTACGTCAATCATCCGGAACTGCCGGAGGGGAATGCCGTCGCCATGCTCAACCTCGACATGATCGGGCGCATTCGCGACGGCAGAGTGTTTGTCAGCGGCGCGCAGACCGGTACCACGCTCGCGAAGATCCTCGAAGAAGTAAAGCCTCCCGGTCCGCTGCAGATCGACCAAGGCGGGAAGAATTCCGGAACCAATATGAGCGATGCGAGCGATCACGCCTCCTTCGCCTCCAAGCAGATTCCGGTGCTGTTCTTTTTCTCGGGGCTGCACGCGGATTATCACAAGCCTGGCGACACGGCTGACAAGATCGACTCGGCTGACGCGGTAAAGCTTCTTGACTATGTGGCCAGTATCGCCACACGTCTTTCGGAGGCGCCCGACCGCCCGCGGTTTGTGCGTGTCGCCCGGCCAGCTACGGGTCCGGTTTCGGCGGCTGGTACTCAGTCTGGGTATGGCCCAGATTTCGGCAGCATTCCGGATTTCAACGAGCCCCCTAAAGGCGTGCGGTTCGCTGATATCCGCGAGGGCAGTCCCGCAGCTAAAGCCGGCCTGAAAGCGGGCGATATTATGATAGAGTTCGACGGAAAGCAGATCGGCAATCTTTACGATTTTACGTACACCCTGCGCGACCATAAGGCGGGTGATCTGGTGACGGTGAAAGTGATCCGCGGGGACCAGACAATTGAAGCCAAAGTACTGCTTACCGAGCGGCGCTAGTCTGGCATACTGAGTTTGTCAGACTCGGAGGAAGATGACACCTCGTAACTTACCCCCGCTAATTCTGCATCCATTTGCAGACAGCGGCGGGCCAGACAAACTAGTCGAAAGCTCGCGCGCCAGCCTGATGATCCAGGGGCTGCTGCCCAGCGGCGAACGGCGCACCGAAGACATTGAACGCACTCTGCTTGATGGACGGTATTGTGAGATTCGCATGCTGTTCTACGTTGGGAAGGACCTGTTGCGCTGGATCGATCAGTGCCTGGAGCTGGTATCGCGATCGCCGGAACTCAGCGATTCCGCCATCCGTTACCAGAGCTTCGCGGCGTATCTGGTGAACCACACCCCGGAACCGGTAATTGCCAAGCTGAAAAAGTGGGGCGTGGCGGACTACAAGTCAATTTTTTCCCGGGCGCTAGGGCTGAGCGCCATGCTCGCATCCGTGCCGGAGCGTGGAGCGCTTACGGACGACTTTATTCGGAATTACTACCGCTACGCCGACCAGCTTTTCCAGATCCGCCAGGGTGAGACCTTGTTCGCCGACGTCTCCCACCTGGGATTTGAATTCGAAATCTACGCTTCAGGCGAGTATTCCCGTATGCTTGAACGCGAGTGGGCCGAAATCTAGTCCAGTAGGCCGGGCCTCCAGGCCCGGCGTGAAACCGCGGACGTGGACGTCCGCCCTACCTCCAAATACACCGCATCCGAGGCTGATAAGATAGCATCTAATCAGGTGCGCGTGAGATCCCTGTCCAAAATTCGCTGGTGGGCCGCAATCGCATTGACCCTGCTACCCCCGGCGGCCGCCGTCGCTCAGCGGAATGTGGCGGGCGAAACCAAGATGCGCCTGATGCTAGACGAGATCAACAATCTCGGCAGCGTCATGATGATTGCGGCGCATCCTGACGACGAAAACACCGCGCTGCTAGCGTATTTGGCGCGCGGACGGCACGTCCGGACCGCTTATCTTTCCTTGACGCGGGGCGAGGGCGGGCAGAACCTGATCGGCAGCGAACAAGGCGACGAACTGGGGATCATCCGAACCGAGGAGTTGCAGGCAGCGCGCAAGATCGACGGCGCAGAGCAATATTTCACGCGCGCCATCGATTTCGGATTCACCAAGACAGCGGACGAGACCCTCGGCTCCAAGTGGCCGCGCGACAAGGTGTTGGGCGATGTCGTATGGGCCATCCGCCGCTTCCGTCCGGATGTTATCATCCTGCGCTTTTCCGGGACCCCGCGCGACGGCCACGGACAGCATCAGGCCTCCGCCATTCTCGGTAAGGAGGCTTTCGCCGCGGCCGCGGATCCATCCAAGTTTCCCGAGCAACTGAAATACGTCACCACCTGGCAGGCGCAGCGCCTGATGACCAATCTCGCGGCATTCAATCCGGCGCAGGAGAAGGAACTCGAAAAAATTCCGGACAAGATGGAGCTGGATCTGGGCGCTTATTCGCCGGAGCTGGGCTATTCCTATAACGAAATCGCGGGCATGAGCCGCAGCCAGCATCGCAGCCAGGCCATGGGCACCGCAGAGCGGCGGGGCTCGGTCATCAACTATTTTGTGACGGAGCGCGGTGACAAAGCTAAGAACGACATTTTCGACAACATCAACATTGGATGGTCGCGGCTGGAGGGCGGCGCTCAGGTTTCCAACCTTTTGAATCAGGCTGCCGCGGCATTTGTGCCCGCACACCCGGAAGCCTTGGTCCCGCTGCTCGGCAAAGTGCGGCCTCTCATGGCGTCGGTGATCGCTTCGAGCAAGAATCCGCTTGCAGAGCGCAAACTGGAAGAACTGGATGAGGCCATCGCGCTGGCCGGCGGTATCTGGGTGGAAGCGCTTACAGATAAGTACGCGGTGATTCCGGGTGCGAACGTCAAAGTTACTCTAAGCGCGATCGCGCGAAATCCTGGCGAAGTGACCTTGCTGGGAGCGAAGCTGGCTGGCATCGGCGTGGTGGCGCCGGCGATAGCTCCGGCCGTGCTGGCGTTCAATAAGCCGAGTCAACACCCCGTGACCGTAAAGGTCCCGGACACCGCGCCGTACTCGCAACCTTATTGGCTCGAATTGCCCAAGCAAGGCGCGATGTACGCAGTGCCGAATCCCGAGGAGGTGGGAACTCCGGAAAATGCTCCGGTGCTCTCCGCCGAATTTCAGCTGAAGGTGGACGGCGTTGACATCGCGCTCAAGCGTCCCGTCGAATATCGTTATGTCGACCGGGTTTACGGCGAGCTGACACGGCCATTGGCGATCGTTCCGCCGGTCGGCGTGGAGTTTGGCGGATTACCGCTGGTCTTTACTGACAATAAGCCGCGGCACGTCGAGGTGCCCGTCAAATCGAACGCCGGTAAACTGGCGGGCGACATAAAACTGGCGGTCCCGGCAGGATGGCGGTATACGCCGGAGGCGCAACACTTCAATCTCGGCGGCGCCAACGAAGAGTCGGTGGTGAGTTTCGATCTGACGCCGCCTGCGGGCGAATCGCAAGGCACCCTGACTGCGATGGCATTTGTAGACGGGCGCACGGTTGCGCTTAACACTCGTGTGATCGATTATCCGCACATACCGGCGCAGACGCTGTTTCCGCCGGCTGAGTCGAAATTGGTGCGAATTGAGCTTAAGAATTTATCGAAGCACGTGGGGTACATCGTGGGGGCGGGAGACGAAGTTCCCGATGCATTGCGCCAGATGGGCTGTGAGGTCACATTCCTGGGTAAAGATGATTTGGTGCACGGCGATCTGAGCCGTTTCGACGCGATCGTGACCGGCGTGCGCGCTTGGAACACCCGCTCGGACCTGCGGGCCAATTATCAGCGATTGTATAAGTACGCCGAGAACGGCGGGACGGTGATTGTGCAATATAACGTCCCTGAGGGCGGCGGCCCTGGAGGAACACCACCCACCGCGCCCGCGGGAACTGCTAATGGAAGCGCAGCTAACGGCAGCGCGCCCCCGCCTGCGAACGCACTTGCGGCGATCACCGGTGTTACTCCCGATCCGACACTGCTGGATCACATCGGCCCATATCCGATTAAGGAGAGCCGCGAGAGTAAGGACCGCGTGACGGTGGAAGAAGCTCCGGTTACGTTTCCGAATCCCCAGCTTCCGCTGCTACATTCGCCTAACGAAATCACAAACAAAGATTTTGAAGGATGGATTCAAGAGCGTGGCGTAAACTTCGCGACGGAGTGGGACCCCAAGTACCAAAGCGTCCTGGAATCCCACGATCCCGGCGAGAAGCCCATGCCGGGCGGCATGCTCTACACACGCTACGGCAAGGGAGCTTACATCTTCACCGCCTATAGCTGGTTCCGCCAACTTCCGGCCGGCGTCCCCGGCGCTTACCGGATGTTCGCGAATATGCTCAGCGCGGCGAAAGCGCAGCAGTGAACGAAGAACGACAGGTTCTGGACGAGCCGCCGCCATTTCTCGGCAGCTGGGGGCGGGTATACTTCTTTGTCCTGATCTGGCTGGCGCTGGTCATCGTCCTGTTCTGGCTGTTTACCAAGCATTACGCTGCATGACGACACTCGACTGGATCGTCCTGTTCGGATGGCTGGCGTTCCTGGTCTCCTACGGATTGTGGCGCGGCCGCGGCTCCGATAGCGTAAATCAATTTCTGCTAGCGGGCAAGACCATGCCCTGGTACGCCATGGGTCTTTCTATCATGGCGACGCAGGCCAGCGCAATCACCTTCATTTCCACTACCGGTCAGGCGTATGTGGATGGAATGCGCTTCGTGCAGTTCTATTTCGGGCTGCCCATCGCCATGGTGATTCTCTCGGCGACCGCGGTGCCCATCTTTCATCGGGCCAAGGTGTACACCGCATACGAGTATCTGGAGCAGCGCTTCGACGCGAAGACGCGATCACTGGTGACCGTGATCTTTTTGATTGGCCGTGGCCTCGGCGCAGGAATCGCGCTGGCTGCGCCGGCGATCGTGATGTCCGTCGTGCTGGGGTGGTCCTTCCACCTGACCACGATTCTGATGGGCGGACTCATCATCTTGTACACTACGTCGGGCGGGATCAAAGCCGTGACCTGGGCCGACGTGCAGCAGATGATGATGATCATGGGCGCGCTGGTGCTCGCACTGGTAATCGCGGTTTGGAAACTGCCGCACGATATTTCATTTCTGGGCGCGCTGAAGATCGCGGGGGCGGCAGGACGGCTCAACGCCATCGATACCCACTTCGATCCGAGCAGCCGCTACAACCTATGGAGCGGCCTGATTGGCAGCACGTTCCTGATGCTTTCCTACTTCGGGACCGACCAGAGCCAGGTTCAGCGCTACCTCACCGGAAAATCGATCGGACAAAGCAGGCTGGGGCTGCTGCTCAATGCCATCGCAAAAGTTCCGGTGCAGTTCTTCATCTTGTTCATCGGTGCAATGGTGTTCGTGTTCTTTGTCTTCGAGCGGCCGCCGCTGCTGTTCCATCCGGTAGAAATGAAGCGGCTGGAGCAGACGGCGGAGTATCCCGCTCTGGCGAAACGCTATGAACAGGCGCTGGATGAAAGACAAGCTGCGGCGCGCAGAGTGAAGGACGGCGGTCCTGCGGATGATTTCCGCGCGGCGCAGCAGAACGTGGAGTCTGTGCGCCAGGATGCCGCGAAGCTAACCAAGGAAAGCGACACGAACTATATTTTCCTGTCGTTCGTGACGCGCTATCTGCCGAGAGGGCTGGTGGGCCTGATTCTCGGCGTCATTTTCACCGCCGCGATGTCGGCCAGTTCGGGCGAGATTAACTCGCTGGCAACAGTTACGATGGTCGATGTCTACCAGCGCCACTTTCAGCGGGAAGCTACGGATCGCCATTACCTGCTGGTTTCGCGCGTAGCGACGGTTTTCTGGGGCGCGTACGCAGTGGCTTTCGCCAATCTTGCGCAAGGGTTCGGCGCTCTGATTGAGTTGGTGAACCAGGTGGGCTCGCTTTTTTATGGCAGCATGCTGGGAGTCTTCGTGGTCGCTTTTTTCATGCGGCGCGCGGGAGGCACGGCCGCGTTCTGGGGAGTACTGGCCGGCCAAGCCGTGGTCTTCGCCGTGGCGCGTTTCACATCCATCGCCTACCTTTGGTACAACCTGATCGGATGCCTGGTGGTGGTTGGAGTCGCGCGGGCCATCAGTGCGGCAACACCGCGTTCAACGAGCCTTGCCGGTAACCTTCCAGATCCAGCGTGACATAGTGGAACCCGAGGGCCTTGAAGATGACAGTGAAGTTACGCGCCATCTCGGGGGTCATAGCGCGTTCGAGCTCCTCGGGAGCAACCTCGATGCGCACTACGTCGCCATGAAAGCGCACACGGAACTGGCGGAAACCGAGCGCGCGGATCGCGTCCTCGCCGCGATCGACTGTCCTGACGTTCTCGATCGTGACCGGCGTGCCGTAGGGAATTCGCGAACTGAGACACGCCGAAGCAGGGCGATCCCAGGTGGCCAGCCCCGCGCGTTTCGATAGCTCGCGGATTTCGGACTTGGTGAGGCCGGCCTCGACCAGGGGCGCTTTCACCTGATGCAGCTTCGCGGCGCGCTGGCCGGGGCGATAATCACCCAGATCGTCCACATTAACGCCGTAAACCACGTGGGCAATCCCCCGCTCCCGCGCAACTTCGTCCAGGCAAGTGAACAACTCATCCTTGCAATGGAAGCAGCGGTCCGGATTGTTCGCGACGTAATCGGGATTATCGAACTCACGGGTAACGATATATTCGTGGCGAATGCCGTGCTCGCGGGCGAAGGCTTCGGCGTCGCGCTTGTGAGATTCGGGGAGCGAAGCCGAGTCGGCGGTGATGGCAATCGCGCGATCCCCAAGAACGCTCTGCGCTGCCCACGCGAGATACGCCGAATCCGCGCCGCCGGAGTAGGCGACGATCACGCTGCCGAGTGATTCGAGCGCGGCGAAGAGGCTGCGCTCCTTAGCTTCCATGATTCTATTGTAGAGTGGGACACTGGAGTGGTGGAACGAGGGGCTTATATGAAACGACCGACGGCGGCGCCGATGCTGGCGCTGATCCTGGTGATGACACTGGTGGCGGAGCAAGCGGCGTTCGCGCAGACGCCAACTTATGAGGATGTGCGCGCGGCCCTGCAGAAGAAGGATTTCGATACTGCCGTCCGCATCCTGCGTCCGATGGCGAATCAGGGGAACGCCCGGGCTCAATCCACATTGGGCAGTATGTACGCGGGGGGAATGGGCGTCCTGCAGAGTTACGAAGAAGCCGATGCGTGGTTCCGGAAGGCCGCCGCGCAGGGGTTTCCGGAAGCCGAATCGAACCTCGGTATCTCCTACGCAGCAGGGTTAGGGGTTCCGAAAGATGAAGCCGCGGCGGTGAGTTGGTTCCGCAAGGCCGCGGACCAGGGCTATTCGGCGGGACAATTCCTTCTCGGCCAAATGTATCGCAATGGAACCGGAGTGGCGAAGAGCACCGCGGATGCCCTGGCCTTATTCCGCAAGGCTGCGGATCAAGGAAATCCGCGGGCGATCACTGCTCTAGGGGAAATGTACGACACGGGGGACGGAGTGCCCAAGGATTCCGTCGAGGCATACAAATGGCTGGTGATTGCCGCCGTCCAGGGCGATGACGAAGCCAAGCAGTACATCGTCGGCGTGGATAGCCGCCTGACACCGAAGGAAGTGGATGAGGCGAAAAAGGCCGCCCAGGATTGGGTCAGAAGCCGGAAGAAATAAGCGCGTTGGCGGGCACCGCGGGAATTGCGTTATTCCATGAGTGTGAACGATCAGTTCGTGACCAAGCAAGAGCTCGCGGAAGCCGTCCGGCCTCTCGCGACGAAACAAGATCTCGCCGAGGTCGAAGAGAGAATCACCGACGAAGTTCTGCGCGCGTTCTACAATTGGGCGCGCCCGATGGAAGTCCGCCTCAACCGCACCGACGAGCTGACGACCCCCTCCGCTCATTGACGCTTTATTGCAGCGGCAAATCTTCCTGAGATCCGTTGGCTTCCGTATCCGGGATTAAGCTGGCGGCGGCCACCTGATCCCCAGCTTCCACGTTGACGAGACGCACGCCTTGCGTCGAACGGCCGGCTTGCCGGATCTCGCCCGAATCGATGCGGATGATCTGGCCCTGCTTGGTAATGATCATCAGGTCGGAGTCTTCCTTCACGGAGAGAATCCCGACGACTTTGCCGACGCGAGGGGTGGTCTTCATATTGATGACTCCCTTGCGGCCGCGCGCCGTGAGGCGGTAGTCCTTGAGCGGCGTGCGCTTGCCGAAGCCGTTTTCTGAGATGGACAGAATCAGCCCTTCCTCTTCGACGATTTCGACGCCTACCAGGTAATCGCCCTCTTCGAGTTCCATACCGCGGACACCGCGCGCCGGACGGCCCATCGGCCGGACGTCGGTTTCTTTGAAGCGGCACGCCATACCTTCATGCGAGCCCAGGAAGATGTAATTCTCGCCATTGGTCAGCCGGGCCGCCAGCAGTTCGTCGCCGTCATCAATCCCCAGCGCGATGATGCCGCGCGACATCGGATTGTCGAACTCCGTGAGCTCGCATTTTTTGATGACACCCTGTTTGGTCACCATGACGATGAACTTGCCCGCGACAAACTCTTTCACCGGCAGAAACGCAGTCACCGATTCGTCCGGCTGCAGGCTGATCAGGCCGGAAGAGTGTTTACCTTTACCGGTAGTGCTGGCGTCGGGGATGTTGTAAATCTTCAGCCAATACACGCGGCCTTTGTTGGTGAAAATGAGCAGGTAGGCGTGCGTGGAGGCGACAATCAGGTGCTCGACCACATCCTCGGCGCGCGTCGACATCCCGATGCGCCCCTTGCCGCCGCGAGTCTGGCGGCGATAGGTGTCGACCGCGGTGCGCTTGAGGTATCCGCCGCGCGTCACGGTGACGGCAACGTCTTCCACCTGCACCAGGTCTTCGAGACGAATCTCGCCGGTGTCCTCGACGATCTCCGTGCGGCGCTCATCGCCGAAGTCCTTCTGGACTTCCTTCAGCTCCTTGACCACCACTTTGCGGAGCACGGTTTCGGAACCCAGAATGTCCAGATATTCAGCGATCTGCTTCTGAATTTCGGCGAGCTCATCCAGGATCTTCTGCTGCTCCATGCCGGTAAGGCGCTGGAGTTGCAGTTCGATGATGGCTTGCGCCTGTTTCTCGGTGAAGCGAGGACCGCGCGGGTCAGCATCCACCAGCTTCGCGTACGCCGCAGCTTCCGCGGGAGTGATGAAATTCATCAGCGCTTCGCGGGCTTCACGCGGAGTTCTGGCAGCGCGGATCAAGGCGATCACTGCGTCCAGATTGGTGAGTGCACGCTGGAATCCGAGCAAGATGTGCTCGCGGTCGCGCGCCTTGCGCAATAAGTAATCAGTGCGCCGGCGGATGACGTCGATGCGGTGCTCGAGGAAGCGTTTAATCGCATCCAGCAGGCCCAGCTCGCGCGGCTGGCCGTTGACGATGGCCAGCAGAATGACGCCGAAGTTGACCTGCATCTGCGTCTGCTTATACAGATTGTTAAGGATGACTTCGGCTTGCTCGCCGCGCTTGAGCTCGAACACAATGCGCATGCCATCGCGGTCGCTCTCGTCGCGAATTTCGGAAATGCCTTCGAGCTTCTTTTCGTTCACCAGGCCGGCGGCGTATTCGATCAGCCTCGCCTTATTGACCTGGTAAGGCAGTTCGGTCACGATGATCGCTTCGCGGTCCTTGCCTAATTTTTCTGTCGCTGCCTTGGCCCGCACCTTAATGGAGCCACGCCCATTTTTGAAGTAGTCGTAAATACCCTCGCGGCCGAGAATGATTCCGCCCGTGGGGAAATCCGGGCCCTGCACCATTTCGATGAGTTTGGGAAGCTGAATCGCCGGATTCTGCACCACCGCGATGCAGGCCTCCACGATCTCATTAAGGTTATGGGGCGGGATTTTGGACGCCATGCCGACGGCGATTCCCTCGCTGCCATTCACCAGCAGGTTCGGGATGCGCGTGGGCAACACTTCCGGCTCAGACTCGCTCTCGTCGTAGTTGGGCTTGAAGTCGACAGTCTCCTTGTCGATGTCTTCGAGCATCGCGGCGGCGATACGGGCCAGGCGCGCCTCGGTATACCGCATGGCCGCCGGCGGATCGCCGTCGACGGAGCCAAAGTTCCCCTGCCCATCAATGAGCGGATAGCGCATCGAGAACGGCTGCGCCATACGGACCAAGGCGTCGTAAATGGACGCATCGCCGTGTGGGTGCAGCTTACCCATGACGTCGCCTACGACGCGGGCGGATTTCTTGGTGGGCCGATTATAGTGCAGGCCCATTTCCTGCATCATGTAAAGGATGCGGCGGTGGACCGGCTTCAGGCCATCGCGAACGTCGGGGAGCGCGCGGCCGACGATCACGCTCATGGCGTAATCGAGATACGAGCGGCGCATCTCGTCTTCGATGTTTATCGGTATATGGCTTCGGTTGCCACCGTCGCCTCCGAGCGGTATCTGCCCTCCGGGGGGGCCGCCTGGCGGGGGAGTGGTCGGGTCCTGCGGATCTGCCAAATCAAACTCCTAAGGGTAAGGGTCGGCCCAGTGGAAGGGCCGCTAAACCTTTATTTTAGCACGAGGTAGGGTGGAAGGCGCGGTTAAAATTAGGGGCTTCGAGCGCCATTCATCGAACCGGCCAACCTCTTGGTGATCCTGGGATCATAACGGAATGACTCGGCTGACGAATTCGGGCAAAATCCGGATGTAGCGGATGATCAGTGTACGCGAGCCGAGTGCCAGGGCTCGACCAGAGCCCACCGAAACGGTCGGCACCTTCGCCGTCGAGCGGATACTTCGAGAAAGGCCGCCTCAGGTTCCGGTACACCCTCCCGGTCTCCGCGCCGATGGCGAGCGACTGCCGTTGCGCACTTCCCACGCAAGGCCCGCAAGAGTATACTTGCCGGGAAGGAGAAGACCCCAATAAAATGAGACTTTCCAATTTGAAAGCGGTCGCCAGCGGGCTGGTGCTGCTCACTGCCACCCTGATTCCGGTAACCGCCGAGTCGATCAACCCGCCGACGAAGCCGCAGACCGCTCCCATGAATGCGCAGGAAAAGAAGAACCTGGACACGGCGCTAACCTGGTGGCGGGAGGTTCTCCAGGCCCGTCATGTCGACCTGGCTCCCAAATATCAGGCTGAAAATTACATCCAGCACAACCCCAATATCAGTACCGGCCGCGCCGAGTTCGTGAAGTTCTTTAGCGCTCTCGGGCCGCCGGTGAATCCGATTCCTGAAAAGATGGCCAATCCACCGGTTGTCGTCGGCGCAAAAGGCGATTTCGTATGGCTGATTTGGGAGCGCGAGAACAAAGACCCGCGCAATCCGGAAAACACTTACCACTTCAATACCTTTGATGTGATTCGGTTCGAAAACGGAAAAATTCAGGAACACTGGGACAGCGCCCAGCGCACCCCGAAGTCCGCGGCCGTGGAGTACGGCATCTCACCCAAGCCCCCCTCGCAGTGGAACACAGGCAAGCTCTCGGCGGAAGAGAAAAAGACTCTGGCTATGGCCACCGAGGAACTGAAAGACATGCTGCAGTACGGACACTTGGAACTGGCCGACAAGACCATGGACGCGGATTACATCCAGCACAATCCTGCCGTGCCGCAGGGCCGTGATGGATTCAAGGCCTTCATGAGCCGCGTCCCGGGCCGCACACCGGAGCCGATCAAGGAAGAATGGAAGAACGCCCCGGTCCTCACGTTAATTAATGGTCCCTACGCTTTTATGATGTGGGATCGCAAGGTGAAGGATCCGGCCGACCCCAGCAAGGAGTATGTCTGGAATCACTACGACGTCGTCCGAATTGAAAACGGCAAAATCAAAGAGCACTGGGACGAAGCCATCATCAATCCTCCACAGCCCGGTGGGAAGAAGCAGTAGTTCCGCAGTTCCCAGCAGCATTTCAAAGGGCGGCGTACTTGTGCCGCCCTTGTACCCGAGGCTAGGATTCGCCGTCACTCCCCGATGACCTTTATCAACGCGCGCTTTCGCCGCCTTCCGTCGAATTCGCCGTAAAAGATTTGCTCCCAGGGTCCAAAATCCAGCTTGCCTTGGGTGACCGCGACCACCACCTCCCGGCCCATGACCTGACGTTTCATGTGGGCGTCGGCGTTATCCTCTCCGGTGCGGTTGTGAAGATACTTCGAAACGGGTTCATGCGGCGCCAAAGTATCCAGCCACTTATCGTAGTCCTGGTGCAAGCCCTTTTCGTCATCGTTTATAAACACTGAAGCTGTAATGTGCATGGCATTCACGAGAACCAGGCCCTCCTGGACGGCGCTTTCTCGAACGGCGGTCTCCACCTCCGGGGTGATGTTGACGAAAGCGCGCCTCGTTGGCACGTCAAACCAGAGCTCCTTCCGATAGGACTTCATGCCTCTCAGGGTACCGAATGGGGAAAAGAGGCTCCCGGACGGCGGAAAACGGGGGGCCGAAAGGGGGGCGCGACGACCCTGCGGATCTGGTACACTCACCCGGTATAGGGATGCGAATCACCCCAGCCACCCCCGGGCGCCGGAATTTGAGGGCGCGGATCGCCGGATGCCTCCTGGCGGGGTCTGCTCTCGTTTTTAGCGTCGCGCTGACCAGTTGTGCCGCGACCGCTCCGCCTAGGCAATTTCGGACCTTTTTCGTGCCTCCGGCGCCGCCGGGTTCTCACGTGCCTGTCACATTGGCAATTGAGCCGCCGGCCGTCACCGTCGCGTGGTATGCCGCCCAGGTTCCAAATCCGCCGAGTACCCTGCCCTCCGTTCCCCGCCCTTCAGATGCCGAATTCCTGATTAAACGTGCTGACGACCGGTTTGCCGCCGGGAAGCGCGCCCTGCAGGAGGGCCGCACGGAAGACGCACGCAAGGAGTTCGACAGGGCAGTTGAGGTGCTCCTGACCGCGCCAGAGAATCTGGCCGACCGCGCGCGGCTGGAACGTCATGTGGATGAATTGATTGAATCAATTTACCGCTATGACGTGGACCAGTTCGGGGCCGCGCAGCCGGAAGCGGAAGTCAGCTTCGAGAAGTCGCCTATCGATGATCTTCTCCAGATGACGTTTCCGATCGATCCCAGCCTCCGTAACAAAGTGCAGGAACAGATTCGGGTCACCGCCTCCCAGCTTCCTTTGGATGAAAACGACGCAATCGTCAGCTACATTAACTTTTTTTCTTCTACGCGCGGGAAAAAGATCCTGGCTTCTGGTTTGCGCCGATCCGGCCGCTATAAACCGATGATCTTCCGGATCCTTCGAGAAGAAGGCGTGCCTGAAGAGTTAATCTTCTTGGCCCAGGCGGAATCCGGTTTCACTCCGCGCGCGATGTCGCGGGCCCGTTGCGTCGGCGTGTGGCAATTCGCTGCGTTCCGGGGCAAGGAGTACGGGTTGAATCAAACTCCCGCCACGGATGACCGGATGGATCCCGAACGGGCGACGCGGGCCGCGGCGCGGCATCTCCACGATCTCTACAACCATTTCGGAGACTGGTACCTGGCGATGGCGGCCTACAACTGCGGCCCGGGATGCGTCGATCACGCCATCGAGCGCACCGGTTTCGCGGATTTCTGGACGCTGCGCCGCTTAAATGTTCTACCGAAAGAAACCGCCAACTACGTCCCGGCGATTCTCGCGATGACCATCATGGGCAAGAACACCCAGGACTATGGCCTGGACGATCTGGATCTGGACAGACCGATGGAGTACGACACCATGGAGCTGGCATCACCCACGCATCTGGCGCTGGTGGCGGACGCGGTGGATCGGCCACTCTCCGAGCTGCGGGAGTTGAACCCCAGTTTGCTGAAATCAGTGGCCCCGGCGGGCATGTCGATTCACGTCCCGAAGGGCTCCTTGCCTCAGGTAGAGGCCGCATTTTTGGCAGTCCCTGCCAATCGGCGCGATACGTGGCGAGTGCATCGGCTTACGAGCGATGATGACTTTGCGACACTGGCCCGGCGCTACAATACGGCGGCCTCGCTGGTGAGCTCAGCAAATCACGATGAGCTGCCCACTACGGGATCCCTCGTCGTGATACCCGCGTCTTATCCGGGCGATCGTGTTCCCGCCCGGCCAGCTCTCAGGGCGACTGCGAAGCCGACGGTCAGGAAATCTACGGCACGTGCAACGGTGTCCAAGAGTGCAGCACCGCGAACTGCGATTCAGGGCAAGGCCTCGAAATCGCGGGCCACGTCTCCGGCTGCAAAGAACCCTACCAAGGCGGCTGCTCCTCAGGGCGTCCGCGGTCACGCGAGTTAGTCATCCTCTTGCACCATTTTTCGCTTGTTTTGAATTGAAAAAGCGATATCCTGGACTGTGATTACCGCCAGCTAGGAGGCAGCTTGACATGATAGAGTACCGGCTTTCGCCCGATGACGATGAACTTGACGATTACGATGAGGGCGCCGAACTCAGCTTAGATGACGATCTGGGGGATTATGGTTTGGACGATGAGGAAGAAACCGCCGTCCCCGTGTTCACGCCTCCGGCTGGCGCTCCGCCGATGATTCTGGTGGAGACGACGGAGATCGAAATAGAGCCCGAGGCCCCGCTCGCGCCCAAGCAGCCCGCTCCCAAGCGGAAGCCAGTGGCGAAGGCGGCCGCGCCGGCCAAGAAAGCTGCTCCGCAGAAGGCCGCGGCCAAGAAAACCGCCGCGAAGAAGACGGTAGCCAAGAAAGCCGCTACGAGAAAAGCTGCGCCTAAGAAGGTCGTGAAGAAGGCGGTATCTAAAAAGGCTGCGCCGAAGAGAGCTGCCGCAAAGAAAAGCGCGCCTAAGAAAAAAGCGGCCAAGAAAGCAGCCGCCAAGAAGACCGCGAAAAAAGCGGCCTCAAAGAAGCCTGTGAAAAAGGCTGCGCCCAAGAAAAAGGCAAAAGGCAAAAAGTAGAGCGGCTACAAACGCGCTGGTCCGAAGCCGGGAGGGCGCTCGCGGCGTCCTCCGATTCGAGCGTGATCCACGGCGCCTATCGCTGCAGGGGCATTGAACCGCTCCATCGCTGTCGCGGCTCGGTGATCTTATTTTTCTTTAACGTCGACCACTGTGCGACAGCGCTCATAAAGATGCAGCAGCGCGTCCACTTGTTCCTCCGGAGTCTTGGGAGCTTTTCCCCCGAAGCCTGCGCCGGTTGACGTCTTCCCGTAACCGGTGGTCCCCGCGATGAAGCGCATCAGCTCCAGCGCGACTTCTTCCTTGCTCGTACCGCCACCCGGACCCGGGCGCACGTTAGTGTCTTTATCATCCGCCATATAATCTTTAAGGTTACTGCATTTCCGAGGCGAGATCCGGCTCGCTGCACACACTAGCATTTAATGCCTGTTGACGCGCGCCGCTTGATCCGGAAGATGCGCGGAGGAGCGCAGGCCCATTTAATCGAAGCGGCGGACGGCCACTGCTACGTTGTCAAGTTTTCCAATAATCCGCAGCACCGCCGCATTTTGGTCAATGAATGGATTGCCGCCGTGTTCCTACGTTATCTGGGAATCTCAACCCCTGAGCCGGCCATCATCCGCGTTACGGGATTATTCCTAGAACAGAATCCTGAAGTTGGATTGCAGCTCGGAAGCAGCCGTCAGCCGGTCGAACCAGGGTGGCATTACGGGTCGCGCTTTCCGGGCGATCCGGCGCGGCTGGTGGTGTACGATTTTCTCCCCGACACGCTGCTTCAACAAGTGGAGAACCGGGCGGATTTTCTCGGTACCCTGGCGTTCGATCAGTGGATGGGCAACGCCGACTCCCGACAAGCCATATTTTTTCGGGCGCGGGTCCGCGAATGGCTCCCTACCTTCGAAGCACACCCGCAGCGCCTGGGTTTCGTTGCGCAGATGATCGATCAGGGTTTCGTTTTTGACGGTCCCCACTGGCGTCTGCACGATTCCCCTTCGCACGGGCTATACTTCCGCCCGCTGGTTTACGAAGGTGTCCGCGGCTTGGCCGATTTTCAGCCCTGGTTGGATCGCATCGCGCACTTCCCGGAGGCGGTGGTCGACCAGGCTATCAAGCAGATTCCGACTGCATGGCTGCAGGGCGACGAGGGAGCGCTGGCACAACTCCTGGAAAGCGCAATGCGCCGCCGAAAACGCGTAACAGGTCTGCTGCAAGCCTGTGGTCACACGCGCCTGAAGCTGTTTCCAAACTGGCGATGACGGCGATTCCCCTCCGTAAAGATGGTCCCCTCGCCACCCGATAGAAAGAACAGTGCCGGCTTTGTTTCGTACCAGATCCGGGGCCCACCGCTTCCATAGGGACTTCCGGCTTCCGCTGCGGCTATGTTCGCTCGCACGGAAGCGATGGCAATGCTGGTCAGTGCTGGCCGTTGCGCTCATCGTTGGCCGGATCGCGCTGCTGTCGGTTCTTCCCATACCTGCGCCGGTATATGCAGACGAGTTCGGCTACCTTCTGGCCGGCGATACGTTCGCGCACGGCCGGTTATCGAATCCGTCACCGAAACACCCCGAGTTCTTCGAATCCCCTCACCTCATCCTACGGCCCACGTATAGCTCCAAGTACCCGCCCGGTCAGGGGCTCGTCCTCGCTCTGGGAGAACGCCTGGCCGGTGATCCCTATTGGGGTGTGGTGGCAAGCGGCGCGCTGATGGTTCTCCTGTTTTGTTGGATGGCGGATGCCTGGCTGCCTCCACAATGGGGGTTGTTCGCTGGAGGAATTTCCGCGGTTCTTTTTTTCGTCCGGCATTATTGGTTTACGAGCTACTGGGGAGGCAGTCTGGCCGCATGTGGCGGCGCGCTGATTGTAGGCGCTCTGGGTTACGTTTCGCGTGGCCGGCTGAGAGCCGCCCGGCTGGCTTTCGCTGTGGGTGCGATCATTCTTTACTGCACTCGCCCCTATGAAGGCGGAGTACTGTGCCTGGTAACCGGCATCTTACTCGCGCTCTCGTTTTGGCGCATGTCTGGGCCACAGAAAGGCGCGTTTGTCCGCATGGTCGTCCTCCCGAATGCCGCGATCCTGGCCATGGCTCTCCCGTTGCTGCTTTACGCCAATATCCGCGTCACCGGCCACGCAACGCAGTTGCCTGCGATGCTGCACGCCAGCCAATACGATCTGGCTCCGAAATTCCGATTTCTGCCGCCTCTGGCTGCCAAGCAGTACAGCAATGCGAATTTGCGCAAGACACATGAATGGGAACTTGACCTTTACCAGCAAGGACTGAGGCCCGGAATTGCAAAGCGGGCAATCGAGCTCTTCTGGGCATTTTTTACGATGGTCTGGATACAGTTCACGGCGTTTGGCCTCCTCCTGATCGCGCTCCCCTGGAGCCGTCTGCGCCGGGGCAAATACAGCTTAGTGGCATTAACGGCGGCAGGAGCTGGCGCCATCCTGCTCGAAATCGGTTTTCTTCCGCACTACACGGCTCCATTCACGCCCGTCCTTTTGTTGCTGATCGTCGCCTGCGGCCGCGCTGTTTGGTACCGGCTGTCGACAGCCCGGCTCGGAGCCCCGCTCCTGGGGCTGATCCTATGTGTGATGTTGGTGTTCCTAGCGCATGATTACACGGTTGCCATCCAAAATACGGGGAAAACACCGCGCCTAGCTATGGTACAGCGGCTCAAAGGCATGGGAGGCCGCCATCTGGTGTTTGTAGACTACTCGGATGGAGGGAATTTTCACGACAGTTGGGTCTATAACGGAGCGGACCTAGCGCAGGATCCGATCGTATTCGCCTATTCCCGTAGCGATACGGAAAACCGGGAGCTGATGAGCGAATACCAAGACCGAAGACCGTGGCTGCTGACGCTTGGACCCAAGGATTCCGATATTCGCTTTAGCTCTTATCCAGTATCTGATAAGCCGCCGGAGGCGCCTCAACAAGCCAAGAACGGTATCGTCTCCCCGGCAAACTAGGCGGCACCCGTGGTGCGCCGGCGCCGTCAAGCAATCAGCGCATAGCGCGCGCGAATGACGGCAGGCTTGCTGCCCGCGGTATCGTAAGGAGAGATGGCCGTTTCTGCCCCTTCTAACCGGAGCGCTGAGTTTCGCCAATTTCTACTTGACCACATTCTGGTGGCTGACGGAGCGATGGGAACCGCTTTGTACGCTAAAGGCGTGTTCCTGAACCGCTGTTACGACGAGTTGAATCTCTCGCTGCCGGCTATGATTCGCGACGTTCACCAGGAATATATCCGGGCGGGCGCGGAGATGATCGAGACCAATACCTATGGCGCCAATCGCAAGCGCCTGGCTGCCTTCGGATTCGCCGAAAAATTGCGCCAGATAAACCATGCGGGAGTGCGTATCGCCAAAGAAGCCGCGCACGACCAAGCCTTCGTCGCGGGAGCCGTGGGTCCGCTGGGAGTCCGGCTGGAACCGCTTGGTCCGGTCAGCTTCGCAGAGGCTCGGGATCTGTTTCGAGAACAGGTCGAGGCGCTCACGGAAGCTGGCGCGGACGCCATTGTCCTGGAAACCTTTCGCGATCTCGACGAGTTGCGCGAAGCCGTGCTGGCGGTGCGTGAAGCGGCGGGCCGCGAGCTTCCACTGATTGCGCAGATCGCCGTCGAAGACGACGGCCTTTTGCAGGACGGCACTTCGGTCGAAGACGTGACCCGCGCACTGGATCAGTGGCCGGTCGATGTGATCGGGCTCAACTGTTCCTCGGGGCCGCGGGTTTTACTGGAAGCCATCGAACGCATGACGCTCCATACAAGTAAGCCACTCAGCGCCATGCCTAATGCCGGGTTGCCCGTGACCGTCGAGGGGCGCAATCTGTATTTGTGCTCTCCGGAATATATGGCGCAGTATTCGCGCCGTTTTCTGGAGGCCGGAGCCAAAATTGTGGGCGGCTGCTGCGGCACCACAGCCGCGCACATCAAGGAGATCCGCAACGAGGCACGCAGCTTCCACCCTGGGCGGCATAGACCGCCGGCCCGCGTTCAGGAACCGGACGAACGGGTCCAGCCCCAGCCGGATATCCCGGCTGCCAAGCGCAGCGCATTGGGCGCGAAGCTCGCGGCTGGACAATTTGTTACGTTTGTCGAAATCCTGCCGCCGCGCGGGGTGGACGCTTCCAAAGAAGTTGCTGGAGCGGCGTTGTGCAAAACTGCGGGCATCGATTGCATTAACGTGCCGGACGGACCACGCGCCAGCGCCCGCCTCAGCGCGCAGGTCACCTGCCAGCTTATCCAGAAGCAGGCCGGAATCGAAGCCGTGTTGCATTTCTGCTGCCGCGACCGGAATATCCTCGGTATCCAGAGCGAATTATTAGGCGCGCATGCCGCAGGGATTCACAATTTAATCTGCATCACGGGCGATCCGCCGAGGATGGGAACCTATCCGGATGCCACCGCCGTTTTTGACGTGGACGCGATCGGCTTAATCCGCATCGCGCATCATTTGAACCGGGGGCTGGATCTGGGCGGCAACGCGATGGGCTCACAGACTTCGCTGCTGATCGGCGCGGGCGCAAACCCGGGGTCGTTGCACCTGGATGAGGAACTGCGGCGCATCGAGAAGAAAGTGGAAGCCGGCGCGGACTATTTCGTAACGCAGCCCGTGTTCGATCTGGACCTGCTGGAGGCTTTCCTCAAGCGGACCGAGCAATACAAGCTCCCGATCATCGCGGGTGTCTGGCCGCTGACCAGTTTCCGGAACGCCGAGTTCATGGTCAACGAGCTGCGGGTGCCGGTGCCGCAGCAATATATGGAACAGATGCGCGCCGCCGAAGACGCCGAGTCCGCCCGCGCTGCCGGAGTCGCGATTGCACGGGAAATGGTGGAGCGCGCGCAGTCGATGACCGCAGGCGTCCAACTCAGCGCTCCGTTCGGACGCTACGAGATGGCCATTGAAGTTGCGCAGGCGATCCGTAAGCACCCTCAAGGAGAAATAGATGCCGCCCGAACCGCCTGAAACCTCAGTAGCGCAAAAACTCATTGGCGACATCGCGCCCAAGTTGGCCGAAATCACCGACCAGGTCTTATTCAGGGATGTTTGGGCGCGGCCCGGCCTCTCTCAGCGCGACCGCAGCCTGATCACCGTCACAGCGCTGGTGGCCCTGAATCGAACGGAGCAGCTCCCGTTTCACCTGAACCGCGCCCTAGACAATGGCATTACGAAAGAGGAGCTGATCGAAGCCATCACGCATCTGGCGTTCTATTCCGGATGGCCGACCTCCATGTCGGCAGTGATGGTCGCGAGGAAGGTATTTTCGGAGAGACCCTAACGACCGGAGTCGCCGCTACGAACTGCCGATCAGAATTCCGGCAAGAAACACGAGCGCTCCACCGAGGGCGACCTGCAGGGCCGCGGAAACCAGCGGGGTCTCCATATACCGGTGCCGTATATAGCTGATCGCGGCCAATTCGACGACTACCACGGCCAGAGCAACTGTGATCGCAATCCGGAAATCGGCGATCAGAAAAGGCAGCGTGTGACCGATGCCTCCGCCAGTGGTCATCAATCCGCAGACCAGTCCGCGAATCCAGGGGTGACCGCGGCCCGTGAGAGAGCCGTCGTCTGAAAGCGCTTCGGCGAAGCCCATGGAAATACCGGCTCCGACGGAGGCGGCCACGCCCACCAGGAAAGCGTCCCAACTGTTTCTGGTGGCAAACGCAGCGGCGAATACCGGGGCGAGTGTCGAGACGGAGCCATCCATGAGCCCCGCCAGGCCGGGCTGAACGATCTGCAGAACGAACAGACGCCGTTCGGCGACCGCTTCGCCCCGGCGTGCTTCCGGCGTCAGCAGCTTCTGTTCGAGCGCCTCGGCATTGGCGTAATGCCTACGCTCGGCATCGGCGAGATCCCCGAGCAGCTTCCGCACGGCGGCATCATTAACGTGTTGCGCCGCACGTTCGTAGAAGCGCCGCGTCTCCAGCTCCATAATTTCGGCTTGCTTGCGGACGGTTTCGATTCCCAGCGGCCTGACCAACCAGACCGGGCGCCGCTGCACAAAACCCTTGACATCCTGGCGGCGGATCAGGGGAATATGGTCGCCGAAACGCTCCCGGTAGGTCTGGATGAGGCTGGCCCGGTGTTCGGACTCCTCGGCCTGCATCTCTTCGAACATTTTGGCGGACGCCGGATACGTGTTCACCAGCCCGTCGATAAAGTCGCCGTAGATGCGTCCGTCTTCTTCTTCGAGTGAAATCGCCAGCGCGACGATCTCGCGTTCGGAAAGCTCTTTGAAGTTTTTAGCCACGCTGTTCTCCGTAATAACAGCTTAAAGTAGCGTGGCTTCTCTAGTGCCTACTCGCGGCCTTCGCTGGCGGTGAAATACGCGCAATCGGGATGGTGAAATACCAGGGCGCTGACGCTGGCTTCGGGGTCCATCATGAACCCCTCGGTCAACTGCACTTCAATTTCTTCCGGGCGCAGCAAGGTCCACATTCCCTGCTGATCCTCCAGATTGGGGCACGCCGGATAACCGAAGCTGTAGCGCTTGCCGCGATAGCGCGAGGTGAACCGCTCCTGCATGGTCATGGAAGGCGGATCGCCGAAGCCCCAATCCTCACGCATCCGGCGGTGCAGCCATTCGGCGCATCCCTCGGCCGTTTCGATGGCCAGCGCCTGAATCGCGTGCGCCAGGAAAAATTCGCCGCGGTGCTTCGCGTCTTCGGAACGCTCACGCACGCATTCGCCGGCCGTGACGACAAACAGGCCGATCTGATCCCGCCGGCCGTCCTGCGGATCGAGGACATAATCGCTCAGGCACAATCCCCCGGTCTTGGGCTGCCTCGGGAAATGGAAAGTATGCAGCGCGGACGTTCCGCCCGGCTCAAACAGGCGAATGGAGTTGCCGTCGCGCTCCGCCTCGAAAAACTGCCAGACCGCGCGGACCTTCATGAAGGTCGCGGCCTCCAGCTTCACTTGCTCGATTTGATCGCTCAATTCGAGCGCCTTGGGGTCGCGCTCCACCAGCAGTTTCTCGAAATTGCCCTTGAACCCAAGGTGGCGGCCATACAACATGTAAGGGTTGATGTGGCTCCAGATCTCCGGCAAGTTGGGAATCAGGCGCACGCGCCGGTCGGCGTACGGAATGGCTGGAATCGGAATATCGGTCCGTATCTTCGGGCTTCGCTCAGTATTGAACGTGACTGCAGAGGGCGTTTCGACGGCCGCTTCCGGCTCGGCCGCGCTAAAGACGTGTGCGTCGAGCAGTGTTTCTCGCGTAGACGGGTCCATCAATTCGTTCATAATGCGCAGACCTGTCATGGCGTCCTTCGCGTAAAACGTCGGCGCGGCATAAGCCGGACCGATCCGTGTCGTGGTGAACCTTTCCGAGAGCGCCGCGCCCCCTACCAGGAGCGGTACATCGACTCCGTTGTCCTTGAAATCCGTGGCTGTCGTCACCATCTGGTGCGCGCTCTTCACCAGGAGTCCGGAAAGGCCGATGGCGTCCGGCTGGTGATCGCGCCAGGCTTGAATCAGAGCGTCGGACGGAACCTTGATCCCCAGGTTGACCACTTCGTAGCCATTGTTCGCGAGAATGATTTCGACCAGGTTCTTGCCGATGTCATGAACGTCGCCTTTGACGGTAGCCAGCACAATCTTGCCGCGCGCGGCAGTGTCGGCTTTTTCCATGAACTGCTGCAGGTGCCCCACAGCCGCCTTCATCGCCTCTGCCGATTGCAGTACTTCCGCCACAATCAATTCGTTGTTGTTAAACAGCCGCCCGACTTCGGCCATGCCTGTCATCAGCGGTCCATTGATGATATCGAGCGGCGGCACGCCTTCCTGCAGTTTGCGATCGAGGTCGGGGATCAGACCGTCCTTGGTGCCTTCGATGATGTAGTGCGCCAGGCGGGCGTCGAGCGGCAATTCCGCGACACTGATCCTGGTTTTCTTGCCGGCCTTACGGAAATGTTCGGTAATCGCTGCAATGTGAAATTGATTGATAGCGATCTTTTGCTCACGGGTCTGCTCGCGCCAATCTTCGGGAACTCCGGTTTCGGGCAGCGGTTTATTGAAAAGCAGGTTCTCCGCGAAATGCCGTTCCTCGTCCGGAATCGAGGCGAAGCGTTCCAGCCTTTCCGCATTTACGATCGCCAGATCCAGTCCGGCTTTGGTGGCGTGATACAGAAACACTGAGTTGACCACTTCACGCGCGGCTGCCGGCAGACCGAACGAAATATTCGACACGCCGAGAATGGTCTTGACGTAGGGTATGTCGGCTTTCACCAGACGGATGGCTTCAATGGTCTCAGCCGCGCCGCCGATGTAGTTTTCGTCCCCCGTGGCACACGGAAAAACCAGTGGATCGATAATGATGTTCTCCGGCGGAATCTCATACTTTTCGGTGAGCAATTGCGCGGATCGCCGCGCTACGGCCAGTTTGCGCTCTCGTGTGAACGCCTGGGCCTGCTGCTTATCTTCATCGATCGTGCCGACCACCAGCGCCGCGCCGTAGGCCTTGGCCAGAGGGCAGACGCGCTCGAATTTCTCCTCGCCGTCTTCGAGATTGATGGAGTTGATGATGCTCTTCCCCTGGCACCAGACCAGCGCCTTCTCGATCGCTTTTGGATCGGTGGTGTCCACCATCACCGGCGCCTTAATCTTGGGCATCAGTTTTGTATAGAACGGGTCGATATCGTTGATCTCTTCACGATCGGAGGTTTGCAGGCACACGTCCACAATGTGCGCTCCGTTCTTCACCTGCCAGCGCGCGATTTCACTGGCCTCTTCCCATTTTTCTTCCGCGATCATTTGCTTGAAGAGACGCGAACCGATGACATTGGTACGCTCGCCTACGATCAGAGGACGAAGATTCTCTTCTGCTTCTACCAGCTCGATTCCCGAATAATAGGCGCGATGCGACGGCGGATTCACGACGCGGGGCGCGCGGCCTTCCGCCATTTGCGCGATCGCGCGGATATGCTCCGGCGTAGTCCCGCAGCAGCCGCCAACCAGATTCAGCCATCCGTGACTGACGAACTTATCCAGATGCCGCGTCAGGGACTCCGGAGTCTCCAGATACTTGTCCTCTTCATTGGGCAAACCCGCATTCGGATGACACGACACCCGAGTGGAAGACATCTGCGAGAGTGTGCGGATGTGATCGGTCATCAAATCCGGGCCAGTGGCGCAGTTGAGTCCGATAGAGAGCACGTCCGCGTGGGCCACGGAAGCATAGAAGGCGTCGACGGTCTGCCCCGCGAGCATCGCTCCCCAGCGTTCGATGGTTCCGGACAACATCAGGGGAATGCGCGCGCCGATTTCGCGCTCGAGCCGCTGCACTGCTATGAGGCCCGCCTTCAGGTTGCGCGTGTCGTAGCAGGTTTCAAATAACAGCAGATCCACGCCGCCTTCGAGCAGACCTTTGGCCTGGACGTAATAGCCGTTACTCAACTGCTGGAAGCTGACATCCGCGCGCAGCGTCAGGGACTTGGTGGTTGGACCCATGGCGCCCGCCACGAAGCGGGGCTTTGCGGCAGTCGAGAATTCATCGGCCGCCTGGCGCCCCAGTTTTGCGGCCAGCACGGCCAGCGTGTTCGCCTGATCTTCGATACCAAACTCGGCCAGTACGATTGGGGAGCCCTGGAAGCTATTGGTTTTCAGGATATCCGCGCCGGCCTCCAGGTACGCCCGATGAATATCGAGAACCCATTCGGGGCGCGTGCGGCACAGGTTTTCATTACAATTTTCCAGCTTCGGACCGCCGAAATCGGCTGCCGCCGGATGGTGCTGCATCAGCATGGTCCCCATCGCGCCATCGAGAACCAGGATGCGAGTAGCGAGAGCATCCAGCAGAAAGTCGCGCCGCAGGGTTTCCATAGGTGTAAACTTCCATTGTAATCATCCGCTAAACTATTCAAGTGGCGACCGACTTGATCGAGATCGATGCCGAGCGGCCCAGCATGATGGCCATCGAGCGTGCGGCGGCGGCCGTGCGGCGCGGCGAAGTGGTGGCCATTCCGACTGACGCTCTCTACACGTTGGTGGCCGATCCGCTCAATCTGCACGCCGTAGGCCGGGTTTTCGCGTCAAAAGGCCGCGAAACCCAACGCTCACTGCCGCTGCTGGTGAGCGACCTAGTCATGGCTGAGGACTTGGCTTCTGAGGTTTCGGCTCGCTTTTACCTCCTAGCCCGGAGGTTCTGGCCAGGACCCCTGACCATCATCGCTCCCGCGTCTTCGCGTGTACCGCTCAAAGTTACAGGAAATACGGGTCGCTTGGCGCTACGGCAGTCTCAATCGAAAGTGGCAAATGCCTTGCTTGAGCGTTTATCACAGCCGCTGATCGCGACCAGTGCCAACCTCTCCGGCCAGCCGACTTGCACCAGCGGCATCGAGGTCTTCGGCGTCATGGACGGGCGTGTGGACTTGGTCCTGGATGCCGGTACTGTAAATGGCGCAGGCGCGACGACGATTGACATCACCGAAGTGGACTGGCGTGTAATCAAGGAAGGCGCGATCGATACTCGCGAAATCTCAGAGGTCCTCAGAGGCACCTGAAGACCCGCAGAGCCGTCATGTGACTGGGGCACGGAAGCGCTTCGGTTAAGCTGCTACTTTACTTCAGCGGGCGTGGAGGTGGCTGGGCCCATGCCGAGGATCTCCAGGGTGACGTCCGCGTCCTTGGCGCCATCGTAGTGGATGCCTTTGCCATAGTGCGTGACAAAGCTCCCTTGGGGCACAGGCCTGGTGCTTGCAGGATCGTACTTGGTACCTGCGCCGACCCACCAGGTCCCTTCGAGCACCGTGACGTATCGATCATTGGGGTGAAAATGCGGACGGCTCATGTGGCCGGCGTGCCACTTGGTGAGCACAATGTACAGGCCGGGCTTGGCGGGATCACCAACCAGAATGGCCTGGGCTGAGCCGGCGGGGCTCTCGACCCACTTGATGTCTTTGGGAATCTTCACGGCCATCGCGGCGACGAACGGATCTTCGGCGGCCACTGAGGCCCGCCCCGTGAAGCACGCGAGCACCAACGCAGTCTGCACGCAGCGCCGCAGCACTAAGGAACTCGACATAAAGCCCTCCTGTCCAAATTAATCTAGTGCTCAGGGTAATACGGTTCGGCAATGGGGTCAATGGGAGACTATAAACTTAACACTATAAGCAACGCATGGAACGAAAGATTTTCTGGCTGACCTTCACAATTCTGGGACTGATCGCGGACTTCACTCTGCCCGCGTGGTGGGCGCTGGGCGCAACGATCCCAATCTGTTTTGTGAGCTGGTGGATTGCTTATCGCAGCGACTGGTTTTGACCGGGTGTATAATCATCCGGTCTTATGCCTTACAAGAGAACCTTCTTCCTGGCACTGATTTTGACCGCGGCTCCGGCGCTCGCGCAGAACTACGCGCCAGTGACGGCGGAGCGCTTGAAGCAGCCGGAGGATAGCGACTGGCTGATGGTCCGCCGCACCTATGACGGCTGGGGCTACAGCCCCCTGGCTCAGATCACACCGCGCAACATCAAAGGACTGCAGCCTGTATGGGTATACTCCACAGGCGTCAACAACGGCCACGAAGCTACGCCGATCGTGAATCAGGGCGTCATGTATATCGCGACGCCGGGCAACCAGGTGCTTGCTCTCGATGCCGCCACCGGCCGGCTTCTGTGGCGCTATCGCCGCCAGATGGCAGACGGCGTTGTCTTGCTGCACCCGACCAGTCGCGGAGTCGCGCTCTATGGCGATAAAGTTTTCTTCGCGGCAGGCGATGCGGCGCTCGTGGCGCTCGACGCGAAAACCGGCAAGGAAGTGTGGACCGCCAATGTCGCCGAGAACAAAAATGGATACTACATGAGCCTGGCTCCGCTGGTGGCCGACGGGAAAGTGATGGTCGGCGCATCGGGCGGAGAGTTGGGCATCCGCGGCTTTGTCGCGGCCTACCAGCCGGAAACGGGCGAACAACTGTGGCGGGTTTACACCGTGCCTGCGCCCGGAGAACCGGGCAGCGAGACGTGGCCCGACGGCGATCAATGGAAAACCGGCGGCGGATCCGTCTGGGTGACCGGGAATTACGATCCGGCGACCAATCTGGCCTTCTGGGGTGTGGGCAACGGCGGACCCTGGATGGGCGATCAACGGCCTGGCGACAATCTCTATGTTGCATCGACTATCGCGATTGATGTCGCGACCGGAAAGATTAAGGGACATCATCAATACAGTCCGAATGAGTCGTGGGATTGGGATGAAGTGTCTCCGCCGATTCTTGTCGATTTCAAGCGCAACGGGAAAACAGTGAAGGGACTGATCGACGTTGCGCGCGACGGTTACCTTTGGTTCCTGGAACGCACCACCGCCGAAATCAACTATGTCGAGGGCATGCCCTATGTAAAGCAGAACGCGTTTAAGAGCCTGGACCCGAAAACCGGAAAGCCCGAAGTCGATCCGGACCACAAGCCCGGCACCGGCAAACGGGTCGATTTCTGTCCGTCACACTGGGGCGGCAAGAACTGGCCTCCGATCGCCTTCAGTCCGCAAACAAGACTGATCTATATCCCCGCGAATGAAAATCTGTGTGCCACGATCACGGCTCAGAAGGTCGAGTACAAGGCGGGGAGCCCTTACATGGGCGCGACCACAGCCCTGACGGTGGCTTCGGGTGCGGATCACATCGGCGAAGTGCAGGCGTGGAACGTGGATACCGGGAAACGGGTGTGGACTCACGCTTACACGAATTCTCCGAACTGGGGTCCGATGCTGGCCACCGCGGGAGGGCTCGTCTTCACCGGCGGCACTAACGATCGCATGTTTCACGCGTTCGACGCCGCGAGCGGGAAGCTATTGTGGGAATTCCCCACGAACTCCGGAATTATCGGCCAGCCGTCGTCGTTTTCCGTGAATGGGAAGCAGTATGTTGCGGTGCAATCCGGCTGGGGAATCGATTCGCGAAGCATGGAAGGACGATTGAATTCGCTGTTCCCCGGGAAATTTCCGGAGGTGCCGGAGGGCGGGGCGATTTGGGTGTTCGCGGTGAAGTAGCATCCGGATACTTTCCACCAGTTGAACAGTTAAACTATAAGAGAAGGGTTCTACTGTGGAACTGGTTACAGTTAAAACAAAGTTTCAAATTGTTATCCCCAGGAGCATTCGCGAACAGGCGGGTGTGGATATTGGGGATCTGCTGGAAGCGAAAGTGGAGGGCGGTAAAATCACCTTCTCTCCGAAGAGCGTGGTGGACCGGCACTTAGCGGAGGGCCTGGAGGACCTGAAGATGGGGAGGACGCACGGGCCATACGGGTCGGCCAAAGAGGCAATTGCCGCTGTGGAGGCACGCGTCGCGAAACGCAAACCAAAGCGGCCGTGAGAATCCGTCTGACGGAACGAGCCGATAAGGATTATGCCGGGCTTCCGCCCGAAGTCCGTAAGGCGTTTGCCAAGCAACTCGATCATTTGCTGATGAACCTTCGCCATCCGTCTCTCCGCGCAAAAAAGCACGAAGGGGCGGACCATCTTTGGCAGGCGAGAGTAGACCGGAACTGGCGGTTCTATTTCAAAATCGAAGCCGATGAGTATGCGATCATCGCGGTAATCCAGCACCCAAAATAAAGGGTTTACGTTACTCTAAACGATACATGCTTTGCGGCGTTTGTCACGATTTTTTTGCCAGGCTCTGGTATACGGCTTCCACGAACATGTCCGTGGTCCAGCGTCCGGTAGTGGAGCCGAAGCGGGGGTCGTAATCGAACGTGGGCTTGGCGGCTTTCACCTGTTCCAGCGTCATGCCCTTCTTGATCATGTCCTGCACGCGGTCGCGGATAATGGTCACCATATCGCGGTAGTAGGCGACATCCGCTTCGTCGCACAGACGGCCGCTGCCGGGAACGATCATGGTCCCGCCCTCTTCTTTTGCGGCTGGCACCGCCAGATCGAGGATCTGATTCAGGCCATCGATAATACCCTGGATACCGCCGCCGTGCGCGAGATCCATCACCGGATATGAGTTGATGTTGAAGATATCGCTCACCGCCAGCACGTCGGAGCGGCGGAAGAACACCATGGTATCTCCGTCGGTGTGCGCGTTCTTCACATGGATCAACTGCACCGCCTCGTCATTAAAGAACATATCCTTGCGTTTGCCGAAGTAGGTGTCGGTAGGCCAGGAAGCGAAAGGCGCGGCAGGCTGCGCGCCGTCCGCACGGCTCATACGGTTCAGCACTTCCTGATGCGCGATGATGGCCGCGCCCTCGCGAATATCGGTATTCATGCGCGCGACATCGCCTCCGGCAATCGTTTCGCCCGCTTGCCGGAGTTTCGCGTTATTTCCAGTGTGGTCCGGATGCATGTGAGTATTGATGATGTAGCGAATCGGTTTATTCGAAAGCTGCTTGATGGCCGCGACCACCTTGTCGCCCATGTTGGCCAAGCCTGTATCCACGACGAACACGCCGTCATCACCCACCTGCACCGTGATATTGCCGCCCCCGCCGTACAACATATAAACATTGCCGCGGACGCGTTGCGTGTGGATCTCACCCTTCGGAAGTTCGGGGATCGGCGCAGTGACCACCGATGAAATCTTGGCCGCGAACGTATACGGTTTGCCCTGCACTTTGGCCACAAATTCGGGATACTGCGTCTCGGGCCCTCCGCGAATGATTTCGAGCGAAAGGCCGGACTTGGCGGCGAACTCTTTGAGAAATTCGTTCGTTCCGGGCAGATGATGAGGTACAACACCTTCGGCCCGCTCCACTTCTTCGGCAACTTCGCATGGATACGGCTCGAGTTCCTGCTGAGGAGCGGCCTGCCAATTAGTGGTACGGATCAGGGGCTCAGTGAGATACACGGGATCGTTCACCGAATGGAGCAACGTCAGATATTCGCCGTGCCGCATCCAATGCTCGGTTAATGTGGCCTTGTCACTACGTGGAGTCCCATTGCGTCGCAAATAGCTTTCCTTGAGATGCGTCGTGGTCACGGTCAGCATATTACCTTCCCACTTGCCGGTGGAAAACCCCTGCCAGGTGTGGGGAGCGTCCTCGGGAGGATGCGGACGCCCATCCATCCAGATGGTGCGTTCCTGTGCCTGCCACGAAACATGGGTGTGGAATGCGATGGTCTGCTGGGTGTCGCGGTCCACCTCTTTTGTAATGCGCAGATCGGACGGGCCGCGTGTGCCGTAATCCGCGGGATGCGGCCGGCACTGCCATTCGGGCAAGGTGTGCAGGGAAGCGTCCCAGCTCTCTTCACGAAGGCGCGCCGCGGCGTTGATGGGCAGCCCTAGGTCATCACCGATGGGCGGGCCCTCGCCGCGTTCGGCTCCATCTTCGTGCTGGCGCTGCCCCCATTCGCCAACCAGATCGAATTGAGCCAGGGCGGGAACGGAGAGGACGGCCGCCAGAACCAGGGCGATGTAGACGTTTTTCATTTCGTACCTCAGAGACACGCGCGTTACGAGAACCGCTGCGCGATGATGCCACAGGGTTTAACACGGCGTCAAGCTGCCAATTGGAATACCGGGGCTCATGCCCGTTAAACACGGCTGTAACGCTTGTTGCCGTCGCGTGACGTGTTCGCCATCGCATCGAAATGCAGGATTGTTAGGCTCTTGGCTGAAGTTCACATTTCAATTCAAGAGAGAGGTATTCATGCGCTTTCCTTTCATGGTGCGACTGCTCCCGGTGTTTCTGGCCGCGGGAGCTTTCGCCGCAGACACGACGCCGACCCACGTGCCCTCCGCCAACGCGAGAGTGACGGGCGCTCCAGCGGGCGACGTTCTTTCACCGGAGCTTTTCGAAACCAAAGTCGCCACTGGGACGATCGCGATCGAGAATCCCTCCGGCGTATTCAAGTATTACGGATACAACAATGACGGCAATCCTTTCATCCCGACCGTCGCAGGCAGCAAGACCGAGGCGCACAAGACTGAGCCCGACAAAAACGCTTACCTGATTCTCAAAAACCAAAGCGGCGCGGATGCAAATTATGAATATGGGACGCACTTCCTGTTCCAGGGACACGAGACCGGTTTGGGCGGCTACGTGACCCGCGTCAATCTCGACGCCGACGGCCCACATCGGATCACGCTCATAGCCAGCACGGACGCGAACGGCGCGACCCTGCCGAACTTCGACGGAATCACGTGGTACCCGTTCTCTCAGAAGCTGCTGTTGACATCGGAAGGATCGCTCGGCGGAGGCGTGTGGCAAGTTGGCCTGGATCCCGGTTCGAAGATGGACGCGCTCACAGGCATTCTTGGCCAGGGAGGGTTTGAGGGCATTCAAGCCGACGATCAAGGCCGAATTCTGATCGTGGAGGATTCCGGCGGCTCGGCCGGCGCGGTGAATACACATGCCAAGCGTCCCAACAGCTTCATCTTCCGGTTTCTTCCGAAGAGCACGTCCGACTTGACGAAGGGCGGGAAGTTGCAGGCATTGCAAGTCACGTCGCTGCAAGGCGGACCGATCACCTTCACCGGCACTGCGGATCAGGCCATTCTCTCCCAGAACGTGAAGGACCTGCACACTTACGGAAATACTTTCCAAACGACGTGGATCACCGTTCACGACACCGACATCAACGGCACCGCCCCATTCAGCGCAAATGTACTTGCCAAGACTGCTTTGGCCACGCCGTTCAAACGGCCAGAAAACGGTCAGTTCCGGCCCGGCACCGGCTTCAGCGAATTCGTCTTCGACGAAACCGGCGATACCAACCTGCTTACCGAAGCGGGCACTACTTACGGCGGCTTCGGAGCCATTTTTCGGCTTCGCCTGAATGGCGATAACGGAATACTCTCGCTGGTCTACAACGGAGATTCCGTACATGCAGGTTTCGACAACTGCGCCTTTTGGGATGCGGACAGAATCGTGTTCGTCGAAGATGCCGGCGACACGCTGCACGGCCAACGCAACGCTCTGGATAACGCGTGGCTCCTCAATTTAAATGAGGACTACAGCAGCGGCAGTGCCCAGCCCGTGCGCATTTTGGCGCAAGGCCGGGACTCGGCCGCCACGCTGGACACCGTCATCTCGGGTTTCCCGACCGGCACGTTTTTCAACGAAGGTGACAATGAGATCACCGGCTGGCATGAATCCGACGGCGATCCTACGGTGCGCGGACTATTAGGGGCTAAAATTCCTAAGCCCTTCCAGGAAGGCTGGCGTTTGTTCTACACACAGCAGCACGGGGACAACAACACCTTCGAGATCCTGAGTAAGGATACAGTCAAGGCCGGCCAGTAACACTTCCGTTAGCGCGTCGCCGGCACGGAGAGGGACACTCGTGGAATCCTAAAGGGGACTCCATGCGATTTCTCAAACCGCTCTTCGATAACAATCGGCAATGGGCCGCGCGAATGCTGGCGCGCGACCCAGACTTTTTCAGGCGTCTGTCCACACAGCAGGCGCCTGAATTCCTCTGGATCGGCTGCTCGGATAGCCGTGTCCCGGCCAATGAGATCGTGGACCTCTTGCCGGGCGAAGTTTTCGTGCACCGCAACGTCGCCAACGTGGTTCATCCGTCCGACATGAATTGCCTCTCGGTGCTGCAGTATGCCGTGGAGACGCTGAACGTGCGGCACGTGATGGTGGTGGGGCATTACGGCTGCGGCGGCGTGAAACAGGCCCTCGAAGAAGGAGGCCTAGGACTGATCGACCACTGGCTTTCTCCCGTGCGCCGAATCCGTCGCCGGCATCAGAATGAGTTCGACCGCTTACCGGATGAAAAGGCCCGTTGGGATCGCCTGTGCGAGCTCAATGTAATCGAGCAGGCCACGGCCGTATCGCAGACCACGATTGTGCGCGGGTGGTGGGCACAAGGGCGCGAGATCGCCGTACACGGCTGGATCTACGATCTGCGCGATGGGCACCTGCGCGATCTGGAGGTAACCGTAACTTCGGAGGCGGAAGCGGATAACTTGCACGCCCGGGCAGCCTCCGACGTCCCTGGTTAATTTCGGTATAGCTCGTTTTCCGGAGCAGGCGCCGGGGAACTCTCTTGGCCTTCGCGGTTCAACCGCTGCCGGGCCGAGAAGATGCTGCCCGTCGCGGGCTGGAGCGGCGCGAATTTCATCATTCCGATGGGCTGAGGCATGTCGTCATAGATTGCCTCGATGCCGCCGCGCGCCGAATAAGTCTCGTGCCAGAAGCCAGTGCCGCCGGAGTCGCGTAGAAACGTTTTCCACCAGGCGCGATGCGGCTCGGAACGCGTCCAGGTTTCCAGCGATTCGAAATCGCGCCAGTATTGGCGCATCCCAACATGCAGCGGGAACAGTGAGAAGAGAATGCCCTCGTGCAGCAGCAGGCCGTCGGGCTTGGCCTTGACCGAATCGGCGATGCGTGGCCCGAACCCGAACACGGTCTTCACTCCAGCGAGCATGTTCACGCGCATACCCAGATAAACCACCATCAGGTCGGGATACGCGGAAAGATCCACGGTGCGGCGGTCGATTTTCGCCATACCTCGGATTTTACTATTGGCCGAGGATGTTCTTCATCTGGGTAAAGAGCAGAATCACAGCCGGTCCGAGCGTCACCAGAATGACGGATGGAAAAATGAGGAAAAATACCGGGAAAATCAGCTTGACGCCGACTTTTCGCGCCTTCTCCTGGGCGACCTGGCGGAAGCGGATACGGAGATAGCGGGCATGAGTCTTCAGCGCGGGACCAAGACTGCTTCCAAAGCGATCCGTGTCGATCAGGAGATTCGCGAATTTCCGCATCTCCATGTCCTGGCTGCGTGCGGCGAAGTTCCGAAGCGCCTCCTGACGGCTGGTGGTCGCCTTGAGCTCCAGTTGGAGCTGGGTAAATTCCGACGCCAATTCCGGGTGTGTGACACGGATTCCACGGCTGGTGTCCAGAATGGCTGCGTCCAAACCCTGGCCCGCTTCGATCGCAAGCACCATTAGATCGAGCGCGGCCGGCAATCCACGGCGCAGCTTGCCCACACGCGCCAGCGCCAGGCGATCGAGGACACGATCGGGGATCAGGTAGCCGAAACCGGCAGCACACACCGCGGCCAAACCTGCGGCGGCGAGATCCGGATGTTCCACCATCGCGATCCAGGCCGCAGCCACTCCGAACAGCAGCGCGGTGGCCGCCTTGATGCCCAAGAAAATCGAAACCGCGGAGGGCCAACGGTAGCCTGCGATCACCAACTGCTGTTTGAGTGTGTCCTGATTACCCGAGACCGGAAGCGCCTCGCCCAAAGCGCGGAAGGTCCCCACGAAGGCTGCCTGCGCAACGGAAAGATCCTGTTGCTCGCGCGATATCCCGACTGGGATCTCAACATCGGCCGCATCGGTTCTAGAAGGACGCAGGACTACGAAGTAGCCCGCGAGGCTCACCGTCGCGAGGACAAACAGAAAGAGTCCAGCCAGCATTCCAGGCGTCATACTTTGATGTCCACCAGCTTACGAATCACGAAGTGCGCCAGCACAAGGCATCCGATGGCGGCTCCCACCAGGTCCTTGCCCCACGGATGATTAAACAGCACCTGCATGTACCCGGGGCTGACCACCATCATCATAATGGCGATGCCGATGGGCAGAATGGTCAGGATTGCTCCGGTCAATTTGCCGTGTGCCGCCAGAGCCCTCACTTCCCCTTGCAGCGCGATAGATTCCCGCATGTTCTCGGCCAAACCGCTGATGACCTCGCTGAGTTTCCCGCCCGTGCGCGCGTGCAATTGGACGGCGCCAATGAACAAGTTGACTTCCAGTAGCGGCATGCGTTTGCCGAGATTTTCCAGTGCGTGTGGCCACCCCCGCCCCAGGTTTGCTTCGGCTGATGTCCGGCGCATTTCGGCGGATACCGGAGGCGAAGTCTCGGCTGCGATCATTTCCATGGCGGCCGAAAGCGGATAACCGGCGCGCAGGGCGCGCGCCAAGGAATCCAGAACATCTGGAAAATTTTCACGGAATTTCAGAAAGCGTTTGTTGCGGCGGCGCAGAATGTAGTTGTAAGGCGCGGACATGGCGAAGGCTGCCCCCAGGAACGCTGCCCATAGCGGGACAAGGCGCATCAGGACCGCGAGCGAAACGACGCCGACCAGCAGCATCATGCTGGTGATCCGCCCGACTGACCAACGTAAATCCGCCTGCTCGATATGGTTTTTCAGCAGCTCGCCGAAATCAAAGCGAGCCAAAATCGTGTCCCAAAACGTGATGGTGCTCAGCCGGTCGGTTTGCAGGAGCGGCGAAAGCACGCCCGCCAAGCCCTGCTCTCCAGTCCGCCCCTCATGGCTGTCCTCTTCGGCGGCCGCCTCGCGGGAGGCGGTAATGTCGCTCTGCTCCGCTTCGGACGTCTCCGCCTTAATTTTCAGAAAAGCCAGATACGCGATGGCGGTCAGAATCGATGCCACCAGGAAGATGACCAGGAAGAACGCTAGCGAAGCGGCGACGATCATGCAAGGCTCTCCAGAAAGACTAGCGGCTCTCGGCGACGTCGTTCCGCGCAGCGCCGCGCATCACCGTACCCAGTGTCAAGGGACTGCGGTTCCGCGAAGCTTGATCCACAGGATTGCGCAATGCCAGCCTGACGCGCGCCCCGGAATCGGCCAAAGCGAGAATGTCGGCCTCGGAGGGCTTGGCGAGCAGAGTCACCACCGGCAACGTCTGCCCCTGCGAACCCTGCTCCGGCTGCGGTGTTATCGAGAGCACCGTAAGATTTTCAAGCGCGGTTCGGATCTCGGTGTCCTCCGCTTTATTGCCGCGTCCGACGACCACCTGGACATCCACCTTCTGTCCGCCGCGCAAGAGCGCCAGCACGCCGGTGGAATCTGTTACGTGAACCGAGACCGCCCGCATTCCCTCGGGCACGCCCGCTCCTCCACCTGAAAGACCTGACCCGAGACGAGTCGTGAGTACCGGTTCTTCTTCAGCCATGGTGTCGAACACCGTGCTTCCGATGACAGCCTTGGGATCCTGATAGGCGCCTTTCGGGAGTTGTTGGGCGGACCAGGGAATAGTCTTGACGTCCGACGCCGCCAGGATTGTGCCTGGTTTGAGGACCTTGGCGGCCACCACCAGCGTCGCTCCGGGCTGGCTGTTTGCCTTCATGGCGAATAACATGTAAAAGAGACCGGTTGATATGATGGCAACCACCAGTGCGACTCCCAGCAGCTTGCCCAAATTATTTTTCTTCATGGCTCTCCCAATTAGAACCATCGGTTCCCCCCGGCATTTTCTACAGAGGTGTGTACGACTGTTAAGGGAGACGCCTTAGAATGGACTTATGGATAAGCTGACTATCGCCGGACGCGAGTTCCAGTCCCGCCTTTTCGTCGGCACGGGCAAGTACCGCAGTTTTCCGGACATGGCACGCTGCCATCAGGCTTCCGGAGCCGAGGTCGTGACCGTGGCGGTTCGGCGAGTGAATCTGACGGACAAATCCAAGGAATCGCTGCTGGATTACATAGACCGCGACAAGTTTTTCATCCTGCCCAACACCGCCGCATGTTACAACGCTGACGAGGCCATCCGCACGGCGCGCCTGGCCCGTGAAGTGGGGCTCTCGCACTGGGTAAAACTCGAAGTCATCGGAGACCAGCGCACCCTCTTCCCCGATAACCAGGGGCTGATCGAAGCCACTCGCGTGCTCGCCAAAGAAGGCTTTGTGGTGTTGCCTTATACCAACGACGACCTGGTAAACGCCAAGCGGTTGATCGACGCGGGCGCGGCGGCGGTCATGCCGTTAGGCGCGCCGATCGGCAGCGGCCTGGGCATTCAGAACCTGACCAATCTGCGGATCTTGCGCGAGATGATTACGGAGGTGCCGCTGATCGTCGATGCGGGTGTGGGCACGGCCTCCGATGCCGCTATCGCCATGGAGTTGGGCTACGAGGGCGTGCTGATGAACACAGCCATCGCCGAAGCGGAGGATGCGGTCGCCATGGCCACCGCGATGAATCTTGCGGTTCAAGCCGGCCGGCATGCATTTCTCGCGGGCCGGATGCCTAAGAAATTATACGCATCGGCGAGCAGTCCGATGGCGGGCGTAGTGCGCTAATAAAACACGTTACTCGGTCGCCAGCAGGACGGCGGCTGCCTCAGGCGTAAACACTGGGATTGCGGCCGTCCGGTGCCCTCTCGGATCACGCGTGACGATGGCCTCGCATTCGGCAAAGCGAGCGGCTGCGGCGGAAACAGCATCTTCAAAGTCGTTCCCCTCCGAATCGAGCGCGTCGCGAAGAACGTTTTCATTCACCGGCGCCACGCGAAAGACCTGAAGCAAGCTTGCGATCACCCGCTTGGCGCGCCGGGTCCCCAGGTGTTTCTGTGCGAGGTAGTGAATGGTAGTTACCGCGTGCGCGGCGACATAGCCCTGCACGTGGCCCTCTTCGACCGCGTCCCAGATAGCGGCGCTCGCGGCGAAATGCGGCTGGCGTTCGAGCAGCACGTCGAGCGCCACATTGGTATCCACCAGCACGCGCTTCATTTGTACTTTTGTGTAAGATGCCGGCGGTACGCGGAGATGTCCGCGCCTTTTAAGATCCCCTGGAGCTCGCGCCGGATCGGCGGAGCTTTCCGCGGCTCGGCGGGTTTTGCAACCGCGGCGAGGTATTTCTCGACGAGCGCCGATACCGAAACGCCTCGCTCACGGGCGTAGCGTTTGGCGCGCGCAACCACGGCGGAATCCGCGCTTAAGGTGAGTTTTGTTCTCACGTACGTATACTACCACAAGTGATCATACGTAGCCGTTATCGCGTCCTTCGTCGATCACGATCGCGCGTCAGGCGCCCGCACGATACGTTGCGTGTCTCGCACACAGCCGGCGTGCTCGTAATATCTAGATTCAAGATTGGTACGATTTGCAGTCTGCCATAATTCATCGGTTTTAGAGCAATGAATCTGGCGGAAAGTGAAACAATATTCAGCGATTCTAAAGTTGCAATTCATTAGTGGTGCAAAATACAGCCTGTCGGATCGTCAGTCTGGACGGCTTACTTAGCCTTCAATCGCTCGTCTTCATCGATCGCGATAACGTAACGTGCATCCGGGGCCCGCACGATGCGCTGCAGTTCGCCGTAATCCAGCCAGTTGAGCGAGCAGTGCTCGCACGTATCCATGATCACGTTGCCGGGGCCGCCGTAAGGGTGCGTGTCCATTTGCACGCCGCATTGCGGACACTTGGTGCGATGGTTCAGGTCGTCCCACTCCGGCTGCTTGCCGGCGTACTCGGAGCTGGATTGGTGCGACCGCAATTCTTCGATCACTGCCAGGAACACTTCCATATCGATCAGCAGCCCGTGACATTTCTGGCAATACAGGACCCGCTCTCCGGTCACGGCGGCCTCGACCAGCGCCACGCTGCAACGCGGACACTGCTGTTTAGACTCGACACCGAGCACGCGGACGCCATCGGGATTCGGGTCCGGGAAGTGCATCGTGCCACAATACTCACAGGTCAGGAAATCCTTGCCTGCTTCCAGCTTCATCGGAGCGCCGCAGCCGGGACACGTCATAATCAATAACATCGTCGGAAGGCCGGATCTTCATAAGAGCGAGCATATAAGAGCACCCATGTCCACCTTTAAAGCGGTACTCGCAACCCAGCAGGACGGCAAATTCCAGGCGTCGATCCAGCGGCTCGACCGCGGCGCGTTGCCCCCTGGCGAGGTGCTGGTGCGGGTCCACTATTCCGGCGTGAATTATAAAGACGGGCTGGCGATCACGGGCCAGCCGGGCGTCATCCGCAAATTCCCTATGATTCCGGGCATAGACCTGGCGGGTACTGTCGAGGAATCGTCTTCGCCCGAGTGGAAAGCTGGCGACGAAGTAGTCGTCACCGGCTGGGGCCTTTCCGAAACCATGTGGGGAGGATATTCCGAGCTCGCGCGCCTGGACGCCAAGTACCTGGTTCGCCTGCCCCCGGGCCTGACTCTGAAACAGTCCATGGCGATAGGGACAGCCGGATTTACCGCCATGCAGTGCGTCGTGGCTCTCGAACGGCACGGCGTGGCTCCGGGGGCGGGAGACGTGCTGGTCACGGGCGCGGCCGGCGGAGTCGGAAGCATCGCGGTGGCGATTCTCGCCAGACTGGGCTATCGCGTATTTGCTTCCACGGGCCGGGCGGAATTAAGCGATTACCTGCGATCGCTCGGCGCGGCGGAGATTGTCGAGCGCTCCACACTCGCGGCGCCCGCCAAGCGTTCCATGGATACGGAGCGCTGGGCCGGAGCCGTGGATACCGCCGGCGGCGACACCTTAGCGGCTATCGTACGGTCGCTGGCCGCCAACGGCAGCGTCGCGGCGTGCGGACTGGCCGGCGGGGCGGCCCTCAACACTACCGTGTTCCCTTTCATCCTCCGCGGGGTCAATTTGTTGGGGATTAACTCGGTGTACGTCTCTTCGAGTGACCGCAAGCTGATCTGGGAGCGCCTCCCCCGGGACCTTCCGCTGGGACTCCTCGACGGCATGACTGAGGAAGCTCCCCTTGAGGAGGTCTTCGAATTGGGCGAGAAGATCCTGGCGGGACGAATCCGAGGTCGAACCGTCATACGTATACTGGAATGAGAAACCTGTTGGAGCTACGATGAAACAGAGGCCTATATGCTGATTCGTAAACCCGCCGAGCTGCGCTACTCCGACGTAACGCCCCGGCAGACGTATCTGAACCGCCGCCGCTTCCTGGCAGCCGGCTCCGCGGTAGTGGGAGCGTGGGCATTGCCCGTTCCGGCCGGCGCCACCATGAAAATCCCCAACGTGACGAAGTCCGCGTACAAGGTCGACGAGAAAATCACCCCGCGCGAGGACGTCACCACTTACAACAACTACTACGAATTCGGCACCGGTAAGGACGAGCCGTCGCGGTATGCGAACACGCTAAAGCCGTCGCCCTGGCAAGTGCAGGTGGGCGGACTGGTGAACAAGCCCAAGACCTACGATCTCGACTCGATCATGAAAATCGCGCCGCTCGAGGAGCGCATCTATCGCCATCGTTGCGTGGAAGCGTGGTCGATTGTGGTTCCATGGATCGGGTTCCCGCTGGCCGCCCTCTTGAAGGAAGTCGAGCCGAACGCGAAGGCCAAGTATGTCGCGTTTCAGACTCTTTACGATCCCAAGCAAATGCCGCTCGGAGGGCGCGCGGGCATCGAGCTGCCTTACGTGGAAGGACTGCGCCTGGACGAGGCCATGCACCCGTTGGCGCTTTTGTCGGTAGGTATGTACGGCGAAACGCTGCCCAATCAGAATGGCGCGCCGATCCGGCTGGTGGTGCCCTGGAAATACGGATTCAAGAGTATCAAGTCGATCGTCAAGATAACCCTCACTGAGAAACAGCCGCCGACCACCTGGAACATCACCAACTCACACGAGTACGGGTTTTATTCCAACGTGAACCCGGCCGTGGATCACCCCCGCTGGAGCCAGGCGACGGAACGCCGTTTGGGAGAGTTGTTCAAGAGAAAAACACTTCCGTTTAATGGGTACGGCGATCAGGTCGCCAGCCTGTATACAGGCCTGGATCTCCGCAAGAATTATTGAGGTGCGGTTGCGGGGCTCGGCATGAAAAAAATCCTGTTCAGCCCCTGGACCAAGCGTGCGCTTTTTGCCGCGTGCCTGATACCGACAGTGCTTCTCATCTGGCGCGGGTTTACCGGTAATCTAAGCGCAAATCCGATCGAATTCATCGAGCACGCGACGGGTGACTGGGCGCTGCGCTTCCTGCTGATCACGCTGACTGTCACGCCGCTCCGCAAAATCTTCGAGCAGCCGCTACTGACTCGCTTCCGCCGGATGCTCGGTCTGTTCGCCTTCTTCTACGTCTGCGTGCACCTCTCCATGTACCTGATCTTCGATCAGATGTTCGACCCGAAAGGAATCATCGCGGACGTGATCAAGCGCCCCTACATCACAGTGGGAACCGCGGGATTCCTGATGCTGATCCCTCTGGCGATCACGTCCACCGCCGCGATGGTGCGGCGCCTGGGACCAAAGCGCTGGCAGTTACTGCACCGCTTGGTGTACTTCTGTGCGCTGGCAGGCGTCATCCACTATTATTGGCTGGTCAAATCCGATGTCCGCGAGCCGGTGATGTACGGCGGCATACTGCTTGTGCTCATGCTGTTCCGCGTGCGCATGTGGATGCAAAAGGGCGCCACGTCCAAGCCACGCCCCGCGCGGGTTGCGGTTTAGAATCAGATGATCATGCCATTTTGTACCTCTTGCGGAACTCAGGTTCCGGATACAGCACGGTTTTGTATTGCTTGCGGTCGAGCGATGTCCCCCGCCCCGAGCGGATCGCCCGCCATTGCGCCTTTGGATTTCGAAATCTATGGCGATAACTTGCAGGTGGCGCGAATTCGGCTGAAGCCGGGCCAGGAGCTGTACGCCGAAGCCGGCAAGATGGTCTACAAGCAGCAGCCCATCGAGTGGGACACGCGCATGAGCGGCGACACTCTTGGCGACAAGATCTGGGGCGCGCTCAAGCGGAAAATGATGGGTGAATCCCTGTTCCTGACTTATTTCCGCGCCAATGCGCCGGGTGAAGTCGGCTTTGCGGGGGACTATCCCGGGCGCATCCAGGCGTTCTCCCTGGCGGCCGGTCAGAGCATGCTGGTGCAGCGCGATGCTTTCCTGTGCGCGCAATCGTCCGTCACTCTCAATATCGCTTTCACACAGCGGCTCGGGGCGGGTTTTTTCGGAGGGGAAGGATTCATTCTCGAAAAGCTCACGGGTCCGGGGACGGCGTTCATCCACGCCGGCGGCTTTCCAGCACAGTGGGATCCGAAGCTTGGAATTCACGTGACTTGAAGTCGCGGC
>JADMIO011070271.1_pt1 | contig 56826 bp, 72 predicted proteins | sample 8958161 | NCBI WGS metagenome assembly JADMIO01 (sample SAMN16585339, study PRJNA669376) | soil metagenome | isolation source: Crop rotation soil | place: USA: Cullars Rotation, Alabama | collected 2011
GCCGCGACTTCAAGTCACGTGAATTCCAAGCTTCGGATCCCACTGTGCTGGAAAGCGGCTCCAACTCGCCGACGACAACCGCCGTGAAGGCTGACGTGTTCGTGTCCTTCAGCGCCGTGTCCCAGCTGATCCAGCGGCCGATACAGCGCGACCACATGCGCTGGAGGTTGTCGGGCGAAGCATCGTAGCGGTTCTGATTGCGGTACCACCGGCGTTTGAAAATCGACCCGCCCGGCGAGGTCGGCGCACCCTGATAGACCGCGTTCCAAATCGGATCAGGCGTAGTCGCCTGTAGCTCGAGGACTTCGGCGAGGCTCTTATGCTCGGGCCAGAGCGCCGGCCCGTTCGAGTGAAGCTTGACCCGGTGAGTGACTGGCATCAGGCCGCCTTTGCCAACTCGGCGCCAGCGACCGGCTCACCGAGACGGTTCCAGTCCACATCGTCTGGATACATGACAGTGGCGTACACGTCTGGCCCCTCGTTCAGCAGGTTCATGTGGCAGACAACCCAGTCGCCAGCGGCGCGCGCGTGCGCCAGATAATCGTCAGGATGCTGGCTCGTGCCGATCAGCACGGCGCGGCCGACCTCAGCCTTCCGCCGCGACAGGAACGAGCGGTGCGCCCAGTCCTCGACCTTCTTCCGCTCCGTCGGCGACTGCGCCACCGAGCCGCTCAGCAGGTCGTCGCCCACGACTTCGTCCGCGCGGCCGCCCTCGATCGTCCCATTCGTTCCAGCCGCGGCGATCGACGGGTGCAGCCGACCAGAGAACGGAATGCCGTACGGCGCCACACTCCACTGATTGGTGCCCCAGCGCAGACCGCCCTCGTGCGCCCGGACCGGCATCACCCCGGGGAACGTCTCACGCCAGGCGTCCGAGTCGACCATTGCGCGCAGCGACATGGATCGGGCCGTGGCGATATCTGCCGTCGCCGAGCCGATGATCACGTTCTGTTGCGGGAAGATGCCGATTCGACAGCCAAGGTAGGCGAGGATCGTCCAGGTCGTCTTCGCCGACTCAGGCGGGGCGATGATGAGCAATTTGCGAATGCGGAAGTCGCAGAGCAGCTCAAGCCAGAGTTGATGGTGCGCGGCTGGCCGGATCGGCTCGCCATCATCGGTCTGGATATGTAGCGCGGCAAAGGCGGCGACAGCGGCCGGTGTGATTTTCCGCGCACGCGCCGCGGATCTAACGATTTCGCGCAGCCGGTCCGTCTCGGTCGGCTCCGAGATCTCGATCGCCTCAGTCGGGGCCGGCGGACTCGGGGAGTGCAGGACCGGCGGCTTGAGTCCCGATGAGGCCCAGCGCTTGCGCTGTTGTGGCGATGCCAGCGAGCTTATCGCCGATAACGCCGTGAGCGATTGCGAGCTTGTCGGGATCGTGAGAGCGGCAGTACTCAGGATCACCGAAGACCTCGGCCTGGCTGATCATGGCGCGTAACGCGGCGCTGAAGTAGCCCATGATCAGATCCTGGTACGTCTCTTTTTTGGACTGGCCAAGCTCGGCCAATTGCGGACCGAGTCTGGCGGCCATGTGTGAGACGGTCCGCGCAGGCAAGCCGGTGATCTGACAGACTTCGGCTTGCGTCTTGCCGAGCAGCAGCAGCGATTCGGCTGCGGCCCGCAGCGTCGGCGGATGGGCTCTGCCGCGAGTCATTCACGGCTTCCGTCCGACGATGAACTCGCCACGCTGGAGCTTGGCTCTGAGGCTGAGGCCGTACGCGAGATGGTTGAGTTGGTCCTGATCATGAAGTTGAGTGTGGGCCGGGCAATCCTCGAGGATCGTTCCTTCGTGCGGTTGGCAGGTGCAGTTGCGCTTGCACGCCTCAAGCAATCGGGCATATTCCTCAGGCGTCCCCCTCCAGAGCAGCCCGGCCACACCGCATTCTTGGCTATCGCGCCGGTTGGGCCGGAGGCGTGAGTGGGAACTGCGGCGACGTCAATCGTGGTTCTCCACCTTCAGCAGCAGCCTGTACGAACGAGTAGCGCCCGTGTTGAGGGTCGCATTCCAGATCCACTCGTACTGGCCGGGGGTCAGCACGGTCGCATCGAAGCGCTGGGTCACGACCGTAGATGCCACAGTGGCGGCCTGCGGAAATGCTCCGGCGGGCGCCGCCAGCCGTGTGTAGGCCGAACGCAGCTCGCACTCTGCTGAAGCAACAGACTCGCCAGCACCCAGATCAGCCGCGACGTCCAATGCGAGCGCGTCCGTCTCGTCGGTGTTGGTGATGTATTCGGATGGTGAGGTCGCTACGCCGACGGTCATCGCTCGACAGTCTCAAGTATGCGCGTTCGCACTGGTGCAGCAATTATGCGCGCCCGTGGCTGTGCGGCAAAGGAGCGCATTCGCGGGGATACGACCAGGACCGCCGCGGGGATAACACGGCCACTGACCTGGAGCACGCCGAAGCGCTCCTCAGTTGGAATGCCCGTGGCGGATAGCACCGCGGCGCCGACCGTCAGGCCGGCCGTTCCGAAACGCTCTGAGGATGCGATGCCCGTGAGAACGATCTGGAGCTGAACCGACGCAGCGCCAGCGGTAGCCACGCTCTGGATGCCAGTTGCCGAGATGGTGACCGCGCCTGGCGTGAGTGTCTGGGCGCCGATCTGCTCAGTTGATGGGATGCCGGTCGCGGCGATTCCGGCGGCACTGACCGAGACGGCCAGAACCCCGGCCCGTTCGGAGGTTGGAATGCCAGTGGCTACGATCGCGAGCGTGAGTCGCTGACTGCCAACGTCAGCATTGGTCGGGATGCCAGTTGCGGTGAGCGCGACAGCGCCGGGCGCGACGGTCTGCGAGCCCGACCGTTCCGAGGATTCGATGCCAACAGCTGCAATGGCCAGCGTAAGCCGCTGTGCACCGGCACCTTCGCTGCTCGGGATGCCGGTTGCGCTGACCGTCTGAGGCGCCGAGATAGCGACAGCCTCAACGCCGAAGATCTCCCCACTGCTGATGCCCGTGGCCTGGACGTTGACGGAGCCAGGCGTGAGCGTTTGAGCACCTGGTTGCTCAGCGCTCGGGATACCGGTGGCAGCAACCGACGCCGAGAGCGCAACGTCACCAAGCCGCTCAGAGCTTGGGATGCCCGTAACGGTCAGCGTGAGCCCGATGGCGGCCGAGCCTGACTGTTCCGAACTGCCGACGCCGGTCGCGGCGACGTTGAGGCTGAGCGCTACGACGCCTGACTGCTCGCTCGAGATGATGCCCGTGGCCGAGACAGCCTGCGCAACCGTCGTGAGCCCTGACTGCTCGCCCGTCGTGATCCCGGTTGCCTGGATGTTGACCGCGCCAGGTGCAACAGCCTGCGCACCGAGAACCTCGCTGGTGCTGATGCCAGTAGCGAGGATGCTCTGATCGGCAACGCCCGCATCGGGCGGGACCTCACGCGCCGACTGCGGACGATATGGCGGATAGAGTTGCGACCGGCGCCAGACCGGCACGGGTTAGAACTCTTCGAGCGTCATCGTGAACGTCCAGCCCGTCAACGTCCCAGGCGCCGCGAGGAACCTGACGACGAACAGGGTGGACGGAGGCACGAATATCTCCGTCTCAGGTGTGGGCTGAAACAGATAGCCCGCCGTGTTTGGAAAGTTGAACGGGAAGATCTGGGTGTAGGTGCCAGTGGAATCCGCCGTGGAGACGATCCCGGAACGTCCGGTGCCACCATTGACCGCTGTACTGCCCGCCAATCCCGAAGCGTCCCCGCCGATTGGACGGACCGGCGTTGGCGCCAGTGAGGTGGTCGTGAGCGTACCGGCCGTCGTCCTCGTGGCGATCTCGCCCCGGATCTGGGCCAGCGTCGTCGTACCTGACTGCCCGATCTCAATGCGCTTGATGAACAGGTTGGCTGCGAGCGACCCAACCGCGGCAGTCTGGACGGCCATCAGGACGCTGCCCGTCGACAGCGTCTGGTTCTCGCCCTTGAGGATCGAGATCTTACCCACGTGAGGCTACAGGGCGAAGATGCGGTTCACGCCGCTGTCGAAGGTCAGGGTGATATTGCCCCCGTTGGGTGTGACGGGTAGCCCTGAGCCCGTGATCGGCGCGTCCGCTCGTGAGCCAGCCGTGATCTGCGCCGCCAACGCCGAGACGGTGAGCGTCCGGTCGCCAGCGTTGGCCAATGCTGAGAGCGTCGCCGAGGCGCCATTCGAAAAGGCGAGCACCGTCCCGTTGGGAATGGCTCCCCGCAAGCGTTCGACAGCCACGCTGGTCGCCGAGGATGCCGCAGTCGCCGCGCACGTGACGATCTGACGCCCATCGATCAATGCCACCATGCGCGAAGTCGTCGTCGTGCCCGTGTCGCGGAAGACCGCTACGGCTTCGGCTGAGGCTCCAGAGACTGACGTAAAGGTCACGTCCGCAGCGTCTGCAACACCGTTCGTCACGGTCGGCGAGGCAAGGTTCACCTTTGCACCAACGAGCGAACCATCGAAGTCATCCCAGTTGTCACCCGAGGCTGACGGCCCGAGGCACACCGCGCGTCCGGTGGCGCCGCCAACACCATTGCCGACTGAGTTCGTCCCGGTGATCGGGTCGGTCAGAGCGAAGGTATTGGTCGCCACGCTGGCGATTGCCCAGATGCCATTTGCCGCCGTGTTGGTCGTGTGCCCCGTGATCACGACGATGTCGCCGTTTGAGAAGCCGTGCGACGTTGCTGTCACCACGATCGGCGTGGCGTTTGTAGACGAGGAGATCTGTTTGATTCCCACGTCGGCGGTGTCCAGGTCCAACAGGGCAACCGAGAATGTCTGCGTATCCCAGTCAAGCGTCCCGTCGAGGAAGCCCTCGCGCCCCTTCTCGAACATCTTGTCACCCATGGTTGGGCTTCAGCTCCCTTCTGTTCTCCGTCACAGCCTTGCGCGGAATCATATCGCACGCTATTGGGCAAGCAATTGCGTCAACTGGTTTTGGCCGAGCACGCCGTCGGGTCTGCCGTAGAGCTCCGGGGTGTCCTGCGCAGCGCCACCAGTCGTACCGAGCACGCGCACCCCGGCCTGCGCCGAGGATGTCGAGCCGAACGTCCAGTTCATCGTTTGAGAACCGCTCGCAGGCGCTGGGGCCAGGTACGACACGCCGGTACCTTCACCGTTCGCATTGCCATTCGCGGCGAGCGTGCGATTGGTCTGGGCGCCCATGGTGGGTGATGTAGCAGTGCCATCCGCAACGCCGTCGACAATCGCATCGTTCGACGTGTTATTGGGGATGCTGATGCTGGAGTTGGCCGCGTTCGATGCGCTCTGGGCACTGGTGAAGTCGGCCCAGACCGTGCCGGATCCGCCCGAGGTAGGCGTGCCGTTGAACGAGATTCCCTGGACGCCGCCCTGGTTGCCTGCCGCCGAGTTCCTGAAGCTGGCGACGATGTTGTGCGTACCGGTCGCCGGGCCAGCCAGGAAGTAGATCTCGCAGATGTCCTGTCCGTTCGATCGAGCGGGAGTGCCTATCTTGGTCATCGTCACGCCGTTGTAGGTGACGCCCGTCAGATCCTGCTGCGCCGCTGAGGTCGACCAGTACGGAACGATGACGAACAGGACGGTCGCCGAGGCACCGCAGATATGCGACACAGTGACCGACGTCGCGTTGACGACATTCGTTGCGGTCCCACTCTTCGCATCGAACGTCGCGCCCATGCGTTCTAGGTGGAGGTGATCACGACCGCGTCGATGCCGATGCTGACGCGCTTATTGATGGTCATGAATCCGCGGATGCTGGGCTCGGTGTCGTCGCTCGGGATCTCAGCCGTGGGCGGCGGGAACGACCCGTCGCGCCCCTGCGCACCGCCGTGCCAGTCGGATTGGAACTTGACGAACCAGTTCGGATCGTTGGCCGATGCGTTGGCGGTTGGGTTCGCCTCCATGCCCATCGTGACTGAGAGGGTTGCGTCCTGCAGATCGGCGGCACCGAGGATGGCCGTTACGCGAATGACGCCATTCGGCACTTTCGTTGCAGCCTGAGTCGGCGTTCGGTACGTGCCTGCGTTCCGGTTCTGCTGAGCAAGGACGACAACCATAGGGCGACTCTCTTTCAGACGGTGAGCTTGAGTAGCTCAAGTCTACGCTGTCCGCTCCCACGCTCGGCTGCCCGTGCCGCGCATACGGGTGACGCGCCGTGGGCCGCCGCTGATCTCCGACCATTCGACGGGCGTGTAGGCGTGGATGCCTGTTCGTGACTCGCGCGCCGTGCAATGCTCGCCACGTTCGGCGCAGCTGCGGCAGATGTCGGGGAAGCATGGGTAGTCCCGCTGTCGGTGCTGCTCGAAGTCTGGCGGCACCGACACGACCTGCCACATCTCGCGGCAGCCGCAGGACAGCGTCAGGGAGAGCTCAGGCATCGGCCAACTCAACCATGATTTCGCGAGCGTCCTTCGGCAGTTTTGCCCACCGCAGACTCAACCCGAGACTCTTGGCGGCACGGTTCATGTGGAGGCGAATCGACCGCGCAGTAGTTCCGTTGACCACAATTCCGTATGCGACCCCGCCCTCCATCTCGCGGACAGCCTCCAAGAAGGGCGTCGGATCGATCTTTGCGTAGCCTCGTGCAAAATAGCGATCTCGGTCTGCCTTGCTCAACCTACGCAGTACGAGCGTCATGGCATGATCTGGCCGAACCGCACGAGCGCCTGCAGGTTGGTCCGCACCTCAGCGATCAGGCTCTCGGCTGTCTCAGCACGGGCCGTCAGGTCCTGCACCTGCTGCTGGAGCGCGGCAATCTGGCCCTGGTCGCTGGACTGCGCGTCGGACAGTTGCTGCTGCGCCTGCGCGAGCTGCGCCTGAAGGTTCGAGACGTCCGACTGGTGCGCCGCTTGCTCAGCCGCGAGCGCTTGCGTATCGGCCTGGACGCGCGTCGTTAGCGTGCCAACCTGCCACTGCAGCGAGGCGATCGTCGAGAGCGGGTCGCCTGCCTGAATCGTCCGTGTGAATGGCTGGATCGGCTGCAAGTCAGATGGCATCGTGAACTCGCCGACCCGCACGTATGGGCCAGTCTGGATGCCCGTGCCCCACGCCTGCGCGGAGCCGGTCGGCTTGAGCGTCCATGACGCTGACTGATCCCAGTCGAAGTAGCTCACGGCGCGGATGAGCGGATAGTTGGGCATCGTCTTGAGCGCGTCCGTGATCCACGCGACCTTATCGCCAGGCGTGTCGTTGCAGCCGAACTCGCCGACCAGCATCGGCTTGCTAGGCGCGATCGCGGAGATGGTGGCATAGGTGTTGCCGATCCATGAGAACCCGGCGCCAGTGATGACGCCAGCCCATGGCACCCACGACTTCGCGCCGCGCGCGTCGCCCCAGTTGTAGGCATCGAAGCCGGTCCAGTCGACCGCGTCATCGCCTGGGTAGTACGGCGCGAGCTTGTCGGCCGCCGTCGAGGTGGAGGCGCCGACCGGATCGACCTGATTCGGCGCCCAGACCCACGTGACGTTCGTCGCGCCGTTCGCACGGAAGATGGCGACAATGTACCGCCAGCGACAGACGAACTCGGTCGGGTCAGCAAAATACCAGGCCTCCCAACTGCCGTTCATCTCGCCGTCCAGCCGAATGAAGCACGGGTGCTTCCACGCGGCGAGCGCTTTGGCTTGCGCGATCAGAAAGGCGTCGTATTTGCCTGCGAGCAGGTCTGCCGTCGGCCAGACAGTGTGCGTCTTGAGATCCCAGGTCGCCGTCGTGTGCAGATAGAGCTGGCCTTGTTTCCAGAGCGCGTCTGCCGTGCCAATCGGAAAGTTGACGAAGGTACCGTTCTGCAGTGGGGAGTGGATCTGCACGAGCGCTTGTTTCGCGCCGACGAGCGTGTCGAAAGCCGCGGAGCCGGCCAGCGTCTGGGTGCCGTGGCTAGCGCCCTGAAGGATCAGCGCGACCACTCGTACCTGCCCGGCCTGAACGTGTGGCGCAGCGGTTCGTCTGTCACGCGTCGTGAGCCAGTTCTAGATCAACACGAAGCGGTCCAAGCGCCATGTTCACCCCCAGCCATCCACCGTACGTGAATCCTGCAAGCACTCTGAAGCCAACACCCCATCGATCTGGCATGTACTCGGCGAAACCATTGACGTAGCGCGTCTCTATCTCCCAGATGCGCATTTTGGAGATCGACTCAAGCATCCCGCTCACACCGTCACCTCCGGCTCCCGTCGCGCCTGGGCTATTGCGATCCCGTCACTGAACGCTCGCAGAACTTCCTGCGACACTTGGCGGGGGCCTTCCCTCCGGCACCACAAACAGGGCTTTTCGCTCTCAGCGCCGCAGTGCCGCGCACAGGGATCACACCAACACGTTTGCTTGCCATCTGGGTGATGCAGAAACGCCATCGCCTGCTCGCTCACACCGTCACCTCGGGTTCTCGTCGCGCCTGGGCCAGCAGCTTCAGATCTTTCAGGTCGTTCGTCAGATGCACCGCCCAGAGGAACTCTCTGGTTTTCACCACACCCGGATTGTGCTCGGCAGCCTTCTCGAGCAGTGCGATCGCCTGCTCCACGTGCGCCACAGCCTCGTCTAGCACGTCGCCCGTCCTCATAACGGCAATGCGACTTGGCCGTCGCGGATCGGTTCAGCACCCATCAATTCGCGTTCGGCACGTGTCCGCCAGAAGGTGCTATCGGGCAGCATATTTGGGTCTTCGAGGATGAATCGCAGGATGTGCTTCTGGTCGTAGAAGTTCTCGGCGTGGCAGCGTGCCGTGACGTTGTCGGTGATGATCATGCTTTCTGTTCCGTTGCTGACGTAGATCAGCTTCGCCTCGTGGAACTCGAGCAGGATGCAGCCGACTTTCACATCGGTGAATGCGCGGTCGATGTCTGGCCGGAAGCCAAGATTCTGGTTGCACTCAAGGCACTCCCAGCCATCCTCGTTGGTCGCAAGTCGCCAGACTGGCTCAAGCAGTTCCAGCGAATGATCGCAGTCAACCATCGCTCAGTCGCTCTCTTCCCCGTCGTCGCCGGCGTCCGCGTCTGTCTCAGCGAGCGCCTGATCGAGAGGCAGCAGGCGCGCATGGGCCGCGACCTCGCGTAAATCGGCCGACCAGGCGCCGAACTTGTCCAACTCGCGGACGAACCCGCTGAAGTCGGGCCCGTTTATCCGGTAGGCGTCGTTGTCGTCGGGGTCGACGGCCGTCTTGCACAACTCGCGGTAGATGCAGGCCTCGATCTGCTGCTCGGTGAACTGCGCCTCGCGGATGTGGTCGGCTGAGAGATCGATCAGGTAGACCACACTGCCGCCGCTGTAGAAGTTCTCGTACAGCCCCGGCCGTTTGATGTGCGAGTAGCGCTTGTTGCCACCCTGGGTGCCGCCGCGGCGCCGCCAGAAGAAGCCGATATCGATCCCAACCAGGTGCTCAAGCGATTCGTCCTCCGCGATGAGCCGCTCCGCGATGGCCTTGAGCCCGGGCGCTTCGACCAGGTCCGCTTTGCCGAAGCTCGCCTCAGTCGGCACGGTGTAGTCCGTCGTCTCAGGCTCAGGTCGCTCGGGCATGCCCGGCAGCTCGTCGGCGTGGTAGCCGTTGAGCGCGTCGTCGCGCCGGTCGAGCTCGGCCAGCCGCTGCTCGTGCGTCGGCACTTCTAGCGAAGCTCGCGGGGCCTGCCATGAGTGCGCGTCATCGTGGAACTTGCGGTGCTCACAGCGCGCGCCCCACGGCGCCTGGTCGCCGCATTGCTCGGAATGACGGACGCCGGCTGGGCTCGGCTGCTCGAAGTCGGGTAGGTCCTCGAGGATCGGGTCAGTCGCCGTCGCGGTTGGATCAATCGTGGTCGTTCGGCGTGCCATAGCTCTCAGTCTTCCTCTCCGTGATTCCAGGGCAGCGACCCCGGCTGCTTCGTGAAGTTGTCGTAGCGGGTGCCGCGCCACACGATCCGCCGCATTCCCTCGGCGTCGCCTACGCCGCTGCGGTTCTTGAGCATGTGGACTTCGGCTATCCCGCGCTGGCGTGTCTCAGTGTCGTGCTTCTCGTCGCGGTACAGGCCGAGCACGACGTCTGCTTCCTGCTCCAATTTGCCGGACTCGCGCAAGTCGCTCAACACCGGGCGCTTACTCGCTCGAGCGACGTATTCGCGGTTCGGCTGGACGGGCGCCAGCACCGGGCACGTGAATTCCCGTGCCAGCGACTTCAGGTTCTCAGCGACGAGCCCGATGTTCTCTTCGCGGCTGCTCGTGCTGCTCTGGCGATCGCGGAAGCGCTGCACGTAGTCGGCGACGATCAGCGCCACGTGGCCGTCTTTGGCACGCACCTGGTTGGCGTCGGCGCGCAGGTCGGCCGTCGTGTAGCGACCGCGGGGCGACGCCGGCCAGAACCGCAACTTGCGCATCGCCTCCAGGACCTCGAGCACCCGCTGCCGCTCAGCCTCGTCGAGTGTGCCCTTGGCGAGCTTGTTGCGGTCCATGCCGAAGGCGATCCGCGCGAACCGTTGCGCCAGCTCGATCTCGGTCATCTCGAGGCTGGCGAACACCACCGGCCCGTGCTTCTTGGCGACGTGCATCGAGATCTGCATCGCGAGCTCGGTCTTGCCCGTGCCTGGCGTGCCCATCAGCAGATACAGCCCGCCAGCCTCGAGGCCGAGCGTCATCTCGTCGATATCGATCAGCCCGGTTCCGACCGCGGTGCGATGGCCTTCGATGCGCCCACTCAGGTCGTCCCAGAAGGCATCAGCCCAACGCTCAGGATCGAGCAGGTCGCGACCGTTTGAAGATGGCCGAGCCGCGGTGATGAGCGTCTCAGCCTGCTGCGCGAGGTCCTGCACGTCCACGCCGGCCAGCCAGGCTTTTTCCGCGATTTTCTGAGCCGCCGAGACGTAGCGGCGTTGGGTGGCAGTGTCCTGAACGATCCGTGCGTAGTGCTCGATGTACGCGGCCGACGGAACGCCGAGATCAATCTCGACCAGATCGCCGAGGCTGACATGCGCTTTCGCCATGTCCGACGCGCTGAGCCGGTTGCTGACCGTGGCGTAGTCGATCGCGACGTTCCGATGCCAGAGGTCGAGCATGGCCTGCCAGATGGCGCGGTACTTGAGGCCGTAGAAGTCCGAGGGCGGCAGGTTCGTCACGGCCGCGATTGCCATCGGGTTCTTGAGCACGGCGCCGATGACTGACTCCTCGGCCCGCAGGTCGTGCGGCGGCAGCGTGGGGTCTGAGACGTTCGTCTCGAGTTCTTCGGGTGCGAGGTGCTCGATCAATTCGCCACCCCCGTTCGATCAGGCGGCAGCCGCTTGGCGCCGCGGTACTGCTTGCGCCAGCCCACGTAGCCGCCGAGGTCGCCAATCACCCATGCCAGTGAGCCACTCTCGCGGAGCATCTTCGACCCGGGCCATTCGCCATGTCTGAACGAGACGTACGCCTCGGCGATGAGATCCAGGTCGGCGTCTGGATTCTCTTTGAGCTTGCGGCCCGTGAAGCCCTGGTCGCCGTAGACCTCGATGGCGGGGTCGAGCGCCTTGATCTTGTCGAGCAGCGTACCGACAGGCGTCGGTTTCGGGACTGGTTTCGGCGCTGCTTCGGGCACGACCCGAAGTCGTGGGGCTTCCCCCGCAGGGGGTAGGGGGTCTTTATCTACTTCTCTCTTCTCTCTTCTCTCTTCTCCGGACGCCGGCGCAGCCGCGCGCACGCGTAAAGAATTGACGTTCACTTGATGTTCAGTAGTCGTTCGCGAGTCGTTCACGCGGCCATTCGGAGGATGATCAGGAGGCGTTGGAGAGTCGTTAGCGTCCTCTGGGCGCCATCGTTGCCACTCCTCCCAGTCGTGCATCCAGAGTCCATCAGCACGTTCATCGATGAGCCCCGCCGTGATCAATTGGCTAAGGTGCTTGGCCGGTCGGCGGCAGATCGCAAGAGCTTCCTTACGCGATTCGAAGCGTCCGCGGCGCGGTTGCTGAGCCGCGACGTCGAGCAATTCAACCCATGTACGAAACGCTCCGTCGTCGAGTTGTCGAACCTTCCCGTGCGCTGTGCTGCCGATCCATAGCTTGAACCACGGCAGCCGCTTAGCTGGCATCGGAGCAGATGCCTCCTCTCTGTGCGACCGGCGAAGTCTGTGCTGCTGGTGCTTCTATCTTGACCGAATCGGCCCGAAGTTGCGCGAAGTAGCTCTCGCCCCAATCTTCAAGTGGTGGAACCGGCCCGTACTTGGCGTTGAGCTCCCGCAGCCTGTTTTCGATGTGGAGCCTGCGCGCAGCGTTCATAGGAGCCTCTCTGCCGGCTGGAGCGCGCGCCGAATGGTTCGGACTGCCTCGCCCGAGCGGATCATTTTCTCTGTAAAGCGGAGCGTCCTGAAGCCCAGCAGCGTCGCGAGATTGTCACGCTCGTGCTGCGACTCCAGGTGCATCGGGTGCGAGTGTCCACCGCCGCCAGCCATCCATATCCCCCCGTCCACTTCGATTAGCAGGTTCGGCCTGTAGAACCCGTCGCTGCGGTACAGGCGTCCCTCAGCGCGTGCGAATCGGTACTCCAGCTCGTCAGGGAGTGGCAGCCCGGCTTCCTCGATCTTCCGCCAGAGCAACCGCTCGAGGCGATCGCGCCGCGGCTTCGGTGCTGGTGGAGCCTGGTAGGAGAGCACAACACCGCTGGCGTCGACCGTGACCGTTCCATGCGGCCTCGGCTCCGGGACTTGCCGCCGCTGGACAGCTGGCGCGAATAGACAGCGACATCCGGCAATCAAGCACCGACCGCCGCCGCGCCGGTGGCTGGACCGGGTGTGCATGCAGGTACACGATTCGTTCACGCGACCACCTCGCTGAACAGCAGGTCCTGGCGGCAGCGATTCGCGGACAGCGCGACGTACTTCGGGCTCAATTCCACACCGATGCCACGCCGGCCGTTGTCCTTCGCCGCCCGCAATGTCGTGCCGCTACCGCAGAACGGGTCGAGCACGGTATCGCCAACGTAGCTGTAGAGCTTGATCAGGCGCCGCGGCAGCTCAACGGGGAACTTCGCCGGATGACCGATGTACTGGTCGCGCTCGCCCGTCGTGATGAACCATGCGTTTCGGGACCATGCCATGAAGTCGTCGCGGACCAGGTCCGACTCACCTGGCTCCCGGGCGTAGCTACCCTTGCTTGCGATAAAGACCGGCTCAGCGATTGCGCGAAGCACGGGATTACTCGCAGAGCACCAGGAGCCCCAGGCAGTGGAATCGTTCACGACAACCGCGCCATCGGCCTCATCGGCCTTCACCCACGTAAGCCTCTCGCGAGGCTCAAACCCAGCGGATCGAAAGAGTGGCCAGAGGTACTCGTCCACCAGCGCGGACCATGGCCTGCCATTAGCGCCTGCAGGCTTCCACTTACGCCCGCCGCGTGACTTATGTTCCACCAGACGCGGCGTACCACCGACGTCTTTCCTGAGCACGTTTGGCATGTTCAGAGCGATGCGACCGCCATGCACGAGTACCCGATAGCACTCGCGCAGCGACGGCTCAATCAGTCCATGCCAGTATTCGTCCCACGGTAGCCAGTCTTCGTAGCCGTCGTATGCGATGCGAGCGTTGTATGGTGGACTCGTGACGATCAGGTGGACGCTCTCGTCGGGGAGCGGAAGCGCTCGGGCGTCGCCTTGCCAGACCTGACAGACTCCGTCGTCGTAGAAAGGCGTCACGCTGCCGCCCGCACTGCCGGCGCTGACTCGCGAGCTACGTCCCGCCAGTGTTCGTCCAACTCGCGCGCGGCCTCGGCGAAGTCGCGGCGCGTGGGCAGGCATTTTGCCGAGCACTGCATATGTTCATAGACGTGAACCGGGCAGAAGCCATATGGCCAGCCCTGCAGCACCAGCAGCCGCCCCGCGCCACCCTTCGGCGGCGGTGTCCACTGCATCAGGCGGCCCTCCGCTGCTGCGTCAGCATGTAGCGCGCCTGGCTCACAATGCTGCCGAGGTCCGGCTCCGGCACCGACACGTCCTGTTGCCGTTCCTCAGCCTGCATGCCGATCGTGCAGATCGCCAGCAGAATGTCCAGCGCCACGATCATGCGCAGCCGTTCGGAGTCCAGGTCGGAGATCACGCCACAGCCTCCACAGCCACCAGACGATGCCCGATCCACTGAGCGACCGTTGCAACCACGCCGTTCCCGCAAAGGCGATACCGGTGGCTGTCGGGAATCTCGCGGCCGTCCGCAGTCCAGCGAGTCCAATCGTCGGGCCATCCCATCAGTCGCTCGCACTCACGCGGGGTCAAGCGACGAACGCGGCCAGATTGCCTAGAACTATTACTGCCTGGCCTGGGGTGCGAGCGCACCGTGTCAGCAACCAGGAACGTATCGGTGTCAAAGTCATAGCGGCTCGCGCGCGAAGACCGACTACTCGCGACAGTGATGGGGCCACTCGTATTGTTGCCACCGAATGCGACCAGATTCTCGCCATCCTCGTGATGTCGTCCCGGCAGATTTACGCCGTATCCGTGTCCGCCGCCACTCTGAGTGGCGGCTACGTAGTTCGTGTTCCATCCGTTGCCGATGCGCTGGCTAGTGTCCGGAGAGCATCCTCTAAGCGTGAAGGCAACTCCTTCCCGCGCTTCGCTGCGCGTCGGAGAATCCCCGCAGCCGCTTTCGCAGACAGCCAGTACTTGCGCGGCGGCGTCTGGGTTTCCAAGACATCCGACAATGAAGACGCGGCGGCGGCGTTGCGGGACTCCGAAGTAGCGCGCGTCCAATATCGCCCACGCCACGCCATACCCGAGTTCGTCCACGTCGCAGAGGATCGATAGGAAGTCACGTCCTCCAGCGCTGGATAGAAGTCCGGGGACATTCTCAGCGCAAAACCAGCGAGGCCGCAGCTCGGACAACACCCGTCGAAACTCAGACCATAGACCGCTTCGCTCGCCTGCAAGACCGGCCCGCTGACCGGCCACGCTGACATCCTGGCAGGGGAATCCTCCGTAGATGAGGTCAACAGGACTGTCGACCTCGTTTCTCCATTGTGGTCGAACGCATTCAACGTTGGCGCTACGTCCTGCTCGCGCCAGGTGTCGCCTTCCTCCGCTGAGTGAGCGCGCATTGACTTCACGAACGTCTGTGACACGCTCTACACCTGGCCACTGGCGCGCGAGCACCTGGAGGCACCATGGATCGGATTCGGCCTGCAAGACCGTCTGTATGCCTGCTCGGTCGAATCCAATTTCAAAGCCTCCTGCACCGGAAAATAGAGAGACAGCCAGCATCACGCCGCAACCTGAGCCGCGCAACTGCACGCGATGCCTAGTGCCTTGTGTCCGTCATGATGCGAGCCGGTCTGTTGGAGTCGGCGCCGATCCCATTGACGGAGCGCTTGCTTATGCGCGAGCGACACCTGATGGAATGAGAACTCCGGCTCCGACAACCCGCGAGGCGTGCCGCAGAACGTGCAGAACTCCACCGAGCGACCGTGCGGCCAAGCGTTGCGCAGATCGGCCATCAGAGTCGCGCCTGCTTGGGCTGCTCCGCCCCGCGGATCAACGTGTCGAGTTTCTCGTTGGCTTCCTGGATGCGCTTGTCGGACCAGTCGGCAGTTGCGTGCAGATGGCCGATCTGCTTGAGTCCGAGCGAGTTCGCGTCGAGGTACATCTGGCCATTCAGATCGAGCAGCGTCACCTCCATGTCGTCCTGCTCCGGGTCAGCCGACGGCGCGCCGGTGAAGTGGGGAGCTTCCACCGACGCGCCGGGCTGCTCAACCGCGGCAGGGGATTGGGATGCCGCGCTGGTTGGTGCTGGTGAGGCGCCAAAGTCTCGCTCGTCGTCGTAGCCGTCATCGTCGTAGTCGATGTCGCCATCCTGCGCGGCACGCTCAGTCAGGTCGCTGAGCGCTTGCTCCCACCCACCGGGGTAGCCGGTCAGCGTCTCTACGCCGAGCAGCCGGTGGACCTCCGCATCCGACAACCCGAGTCCGTCAGGCGGGCCGCTCCGCGCCGTCGACCAGAACCGACGCTGCGCGAGCATCTCGGAGTCCATTGCTGACGGTGGCCGCGCGCCCATCTCCTGGACGATCACCCGTCCTGGCTGCGACTCAATGACTGTCGGCAGATCGATCCCGACCGCTTGTCGACTGGCACGCGCTACAGCACGTTTGATTGCGATCTGCTGCGGGTGAATCCCGACCGGCGCGGACTTCTTCCCGTCCCGCTTGGCTCGCTCCAACGCGGCGCTAACTTCGGTCGCACGGACGATTCCCCAATCCGTAATGACTCCGCGCTGGCCCATGTCGACGTCGCACTGGATCACCAGGTCGCCGGGTTCGTAGCCCCACTCTTCCTTTTCCGTCTTGTTCAGCGGTCGGACCCGGTGGTTTCGGTAGTCGGGATGCTCGCGCAGTTTGCGTAGCCGCCCGTCGTACGTGACGAACGGGTGGCCCTCGAAGACCATCAGATCCCAGAGGGGGTCGAGCCCGTACAGCCGCGCCAACTGCGCGAGTTGGAGTTTCATCGGCTTGCTGACTTCGATCGAGGTGCCGTATCGGTCCGGCACGCGCGCCATGAGCTTGTCGTTATCGAGCTCACGGATGGCCTGCGTCGTCAGCGGCACATCGCGCACGGCCAGCGACTGGCTGAGTTGCGGATTGCGCGCGAATCGCTCGCGGAGGTCATCCTGATCTGCGTCTCGTCTGGATCGAATACCAGCGCCTTCGCAGTCACGCCTGACGCAGACCGCAACGTAATGGCTGTCCGACGTGCTCCACTTCACTACAAGCTCGTGGCCGTTCGCGCAGAGGTTGTCGCGCGCCAGGTCCTTCGCCGCCTGATAGCCGTCATCGGCTCGTGCAAGTTGCTGTGTCATTGGTGCCTCCGGGCCGGGCTGAGCGCTTCTGAGAGAATGCGCGTCGCTTCCATCATTGGCGATTCATCGCCGGGCCATTCGAGTGAAGGTGGGCGCAGAATAGCGTTCAGCGCCTGCTGCATAGCGCGCCGAAGGAAGTCAACCTCGGCGTAATGCCATTTGAGATCGTGGCGTAGGCGCTCATTGTCGTGGACAAGGATCATCCCGGCCGCGTCAGCGTCAGTGAGCGCGTTGCGCGCCGCATCTATCTCTGACATCAGAACGGCATTTCCTCTAGGTCACGCGCCTCTGCTTGGCGACGTTCGTCCCGTTCTGCTCGTTCGAGTTCGCTGCATGCCGGGTGCAGGTAGCCCATGAAATCGTCGGGCAGGACCTCGCCGCAGCGGTTGCACTTGCGAATCTGCGGAATCAGCGCGCGTCGGATGTTCAGCGAACCGGACTCCTTCAATTCCGCGAGCACGTGCGCGCGAGCGGCCGATAGCGCAATCTTGCCGACAAACTGAGGGTCCTCGCCTGACTCCCGATCAATGTCGATCGTGAACTGCATCGCTGCCGTTTCGTTGCCGTAATTGCCATCGCTGACGGTTCGTCGAAATTCGACCGTCACCTGAGAAATCTGCATCAGCTATCGCTCCCCAAATCCATAGGTCCACATACCGGCGAAGATCCCCATTCGAGTCCGTCGACCTCAATCGGTTCAGCCTCAAACGAGGTCCATCTGCCGTAGAGCAATCGCCCATCGGCGGCCCGTTCCACCTTCACAACCGTCGCGTGATGCGTCCCGGTCGGCCTGACGAAGTACCACCCGGCGACGGTCGGCATCTTGCGCGTCCAGCGCGGCTTTCCTGCTGGTAGCGGCCGGTAGACGTGATCCTCCGGCACCAGCTCCCCAGTGTCAGCGAACCGGACCTCCGAGACGCCCTGATCGGAGTCGATCAATGGCAGTCGTCGCGGCCGGCGCTGGAACGCAGGCTCGTCGCGCTCCCACTCGTCGGCTTCGAGCGGATCTCCGAAACGTCGACTGAGGGTCATCACCGGCCCTCGGCTTCGGCGATCAATCTGAGCACTTCGCCACCGGACGGGATGTACGAATCCCACCGGTGTAGCCGCTTCAGCATCGCCAACATAGCCGGCGCCGCAGTGATCAGGTGCCCATTGGCCTCGCTGCTACCAACAGAAGCGATCAACTGATCTTCGTGCCAGACAAACCAAGCGCCGCCGCCAATTGGTGGAGGTTGAAGCGTCCATGGTCCAGGCGTGTGGTTCATTCGTCCCATCCGATCCGCAGCACGTCGACCCATGTGTAATCCCCATAGGCGCGCGTCACGTTTTCTCGCCCAGCAGCGATACTCGGCATCCAGACGTCGACCCAGCCGGCCCAGTACCGGTCACCAAGGCCACGATCCTGACATGTCACCACGTACCCATCTGGCAGTCGGAGTTGCGTTCCGAACGGCAACCATTTCGAACAGGCCGCCGCGCCTAGGTGGACGAGCGCACCATCAGCCATGTGGCCGCGCAGCGTGTAGTAGGTGACCCGCACGTATTCCTGCCGCAACTCTTGCGCGTGGCTGGCGTCCACACAGATGCCGAACGCGAGCATGCCAGCGAGCAGCACGGCGTACGTCCCGAGTCTGAGTGCGGTCCCGGTCACTCGCCGGCTCCGTTACGCTGCTGGAGCACGTCGACCGTGGTGGCCCAGCCCGCCATCTGCGCGTTCTCCAGCGTCGCCATCGCGCGTGCGAACGACAACTCGGCAGCCTTGCGCGCCTCCTCGGTGGTGTCGCCGTATTCCCGTACTTTGACTTTGATCTTGCCGGCGGAGGTGTTGCTGTCGATCTCGACGAAGCTCCGCTCAAGGCGCTCGTACAGGTCTTTCACGAACCGGACTCCAGTTCTCGGCGCAGCAGCAGCCACGCGAGCGCCTCGTCCATCTTGCGCGCCGGTGAGTTCAGTTCGAACGAGAGATCATGGCTGTACGCGTCGAGCGTGATGCGGAGTTCCGCGATCTGCTGGCGGGCGCGCTTCAAAGTCTCGATATCAGCGGCGCGGCGGATCGCGTCTCGCTCGCGGCGGTCCTGCTCTTCGGGACTCAGCGGCCCATCCCGTATGATCAGAGTTGAGGTTGTGAGCATCCTAGAACGCTCCTTCTTCCGAACGACCCTTCGTTCGCGCGGAGGGTCTTTCCATGTGCGGCCAGCGGGGCCGCGCCGTTAGTCGCTAGTCGTCGAGGCGCTGGAACTGCAGCCAGACCATGAAGCCGACCGTTGCAACAAAAAGCGCGAGGTCGATCGGCCAGAAGGTCACGCGGCTATAGCCTGCTCAGGCGAGACGACATCGACCGAAACGCCAAGGATCTCGGCGGCACGCTCGTAAAAGCCTTCGGGCGCCGACTGCACTCCTGCTTCGACGCGCGACAACGTCCACTTACCAATCCCGAGCTGAGCGGCTAACCAGTCGCGGCGTCGCCCTTGGCGCGTAAGCTCGCGCATCAGCGGGGTATCCAATCTCGGTCCAGGCACGTGCCTAGCGTACTACTCTACAGGTGTTGCGCGCAACCCATATTGCGCGCTCATCCAGCCCCTTTCGGGCCGATTAGGCAACGTCAGTTGCGCGCAACCTCAATTGCATGTAGATTAGGGGTTGCCATGGCGCGTCACGTTGACCCTGCGTTCCCGGCCGTGCTGAACAAACTCATGCAGGCGCGCGGCTTCTCTCAAGCCGATATGGCGCGAAAACTGGATGCTTCCCCTACCCAGATTTCCCGCTACTGTCGCGGCCTTGAGGTGCCCAGCATAGCCCGGATTGAAATCCTCGCCTCCTTGTTCGGGGTCGACCGCGACTTCCTCGAACGGTTAGCTGGCTATCGCGCTACTTCGCTAGCGGGCGCGCAAGACACCATCGACCCGGAGATCGCGGCAATGCTCGACGCCGAGCGTGCAGAACTGCACGAAGAACTGAGCGGCATCGAGCCTCACTTCTGGCCGATCATCATCGAGGCGGGTCATGCGGCCCGCCAAGCCGCCGCGAAGATCGCCAGGATGGCCGCGCCTCAGTCGGTTAGCGGCCCTTCTTCTGCGCCGAATAGCGCGACACCTGATCGTCGCGCTGAACTGGGAAAGGGCGACGCCCGGAGGGAGGGAAAGCCGAAACCAGGAGGATACGTCTGGGCGCCGGCCTAATGGCGAATTGCTATCGGCTGAGTTACCGAATCCTGACCGAACCGTTTCTTGACGGCTGATGCCCAAACGGGTGTTGACTGATTCTCAGCCGCGGCGTGGGGAGTCTCTGCGAGGGAGGAAACGCAGTCTGGGCGGCTGGGAGTTCACTATGGCGGGACCAGTCGACAATCTGGTCAAGGCATTCGCCGTCCATCTGGAGGCGTGCGCAGCGAAGGGAGATGCGCAGGCAACCTTGACCCAATACGAGGGTCGGTATCGGCAATACTTGACGTTCCTGAGAGCCGAGGGCTACGAGCCGCCCTTCGAGCTCGATCTACTCAATGCAGCGCTCGTGCGGCGCTGCGCGGTCTGGATACGCGAGCACAGCAGGGGGCATCGTGGCGGCCAGGCTTCCGCAAAGGCGTTGCTAGCGACGCTGAAGACGGGGTCGGCGTGGCTGGCCGATGAGGGCTACCTGCCCGACTACGTTGATCCGCTCGCGCGCGTGAAACGCCCGAAAGCGCCAAGCCCAGCCCGTACGCCGTTCGGCCAGGACGACGTACGGGCATTAGTCGGCGCCGCAGCCGACACCCAGACGGGCACGCGCGACACGGCCATCATGCTCCTGATGCTCGATACGGGCATGCGCGTGGGCGGCATCTGCTCGATCCAGCGCGAGGATATCGACCTGAAAGAGCGGCGCGTGAAGCTGCGGCTCAAGGGCGGCGGCATGCACACGCTCTACTTCGGTTCCAGCGATCGACGCGACGGCGGCCGCAGCGCCCGCGCCATCGCCAGGTACGTCGCGGAGCGTGACGAGCTGGTCAAGAAATGGACGGCGCGACCACGAGGCGACAGATCGTCGGGGCATCTGTTCTTGAGCTACGACGGCTGGCCACTGACCGAACGCGGCTTCCACGAGGCGCTGGCGACGCTGGCGCGCGCGGCCGAGGTACCTGGCGTGTTCCCGCATCGCTTCAGGCATACGTTTGCCACGTGGTACCTCGTGCGCAATCCGGGCGACGAGACGGGATTGCGCGGCATCCTCGGCCATCTGAGCGCCGACATGTACCGCACCTATGCGCATCTGGCGCACGAGATCATCGCTCAACGGGCCGGTCGCGTTGCGCTCAGCGAGGCGTGGCTGGGTGACGAAAGTACCATCGCCTCGCCAAAGGTCGTGCCGATAACTAAGATCGGCGTGAGTCCCGGACGGGGCGAAGCCAGGGGCCGGTCCCGCCAGCCCTCAACAGACGACGGGACCTGGTCCGCTTCGGTGAAGCCCCGAACCCGGGGCTCACGTCGCTCACTGTAGCGCGCATGCAACGTTTGAGAGTTCCCGATCAGGAAAAACCCAGATGAAGGTTTCGTGAGAAGGTGGTGAGCATGCAGACAACAGACTTTGTCGCAGGACCCGAGCTAGACATCGAAGTAGCCACGAAGGTCATGGGACAGAAGCCGCCGTTTGGAGCGGAGATTCATGGCAACGACATCTACTTCAACCTCGCGCCTCCATACAGCACCGACATCAGCGCCGCGTGGCAGGTCGTCGAGCACTTGCGACAGCGACTGGATTGGTCGGTCACGATCGAAGCCAAACGTAAAGGTGGCTATTCAGTCAGAACCGATGCCATCCTCGCGTTCGAAGCGGATACGGCGCCGTTGGCGATCTGTCGCGCAGCGCTCGCCGCCGTGTCGTAAGTGAGAAGCGCCCGCATCGGCCGGCAGAGCGGGCGCTAAGATGAACGGGCTGGGACCGCCGACAGCACCCACAGATCGGCGGCCCGCCCTTCATCACACGAACGGGAGCGCGTGCGATGCACTCGAATCGTATCTGGCGTCGACCATGACGCAGGCCGGGAATGGCCTGCTCGAACCGGGCGCGCTCGCCGAGCAAGGACCGCCTGAAGCCATCCGTTTACCGCTCGAACTGATCGACCCTGACCCACGCAACCCGCGCCGCCAGCTGCGCGACGTCGGCGAGCTGGCCGACAGCATCTTGGAGTTCGGGTTGATCCAGCCGATCGCCGTCCGACGCACGGACGACCGCTACCAACTCATCAGCGGCCATCGCCGGCTCGCGGCGTTCCAGCGGCTGCAGCAGCGCGAGCCGCATCAGGTCGCCTGGCGCAGCATCCCGGCGACGATCCATCGCGGCGACGAAGACCGCGCCTACCTGATGCTGATCACGGCCCAGGCGCACATCGAATCGTGGGCGCCGCGGGAGCAGGCCGCCGCGCTCGAGCGCCTCGCGATGGACGGCATGACGCTCAGGCAGATTGGGGACTCGCTGCACCGCACGGAGGGCTGGGTCAGCCGTCGGCTCCGGGTGTTTGCCGACGCCACGTTGAGCGCGTACGTCCAGACGGGTCGGCTGACGCCGTCGATCGCCGAGTTGTTGCTCACCGTTCAGGACCCGGCGGTAAAGAAACGGTTGGCCGAAGAGGCCGCAACCCAACACCTGAACCAGGACCAGGTCAAGGGTCGGGTGCGCGCGCTCAGGCTGGACATGCAGCTCAGCCAGATTGGCCGGCTGGCAAGGTCACTGGTCGAGGCGCTGTCAGCGGTTGACCCCGCGGACATCCCGGTCGTGGCGACGCGGGATTTGTGGACGTTGCACGGTCGGATCGAGGTGCTGAGCGGCGCACGTCAAAGGCGCATGCCGACAGTCGAAGAGGCGCAGCGTGCGGCCCACGTCAACCCGAACGCGCGGCCGAAGCGACCTGTCCGGCGTACGAAGCTCCGCGCGACCTAGCGTGTGGCGCTGGCAGGCAACGCCAGTTGGCTGTTCCGCACAGCGTCGTACAGCGACTGGCTGCCGACCTGCATGTAGGGCAGCATTACTTGATCAAGCGTGACCATGCCGGCCTGGATAATCGCCATCTGAGCAGCGATCCAGTCCTTGATGATCCGCCAGGCCACACGGCTCGCCTGCTCTTTGGTCGCGAAGCGAGCAGGCACGCGCCCGCGCTTCTGCTGCGCAATGAGCGTCTTCCAGACGCCGTCGACGTTGGCTGGCAACACGAAGGCGCGCTCGCCCAACGGCGTGTCTGCGAAGAACGCGACGGCCATCGGTAGACCCGCGTCGTAATCGACCTGTATCGACTTCGCCCCATTGGCCGCAAGGATGTGCTGGATTTCGGCGAGGGTCTTATCGACGCTGATGGTCGTGGTGTAGTTGAGGATCGGCATGGTCAGTCCCCGATCAGTTCCTTCGGTTCGCATTTGAGCGCGGTAGCTAATTTTCGCACCGTCGAGGGTCGGGCTTCGGTCTTGCCGGTTTCCAGATCCGATAGCGCTGTCTGCGACAACTGGGCGCGTTCAGCCAACTCCTTCTGACTCAGGGCGGCCAGTTGGCGCAGGCGCCGCAGATTCGGCAGATGAGGCACTTGGCCTTGAGATCGTACGCCGATGGTTGCGGCTACCACTTGCGTTCGCCTTACTATGGCACAACGACTAACTTTATGGAATACTCGCCAGTGTGGGGCGCAAGCCGAAGGACGCGCCAGGCCTCGAACGACTCAGGGCAATGGACCTGAGGCCTCGCCCGCTCGCAGCTCGCGCGGTGATTTCAGCAATCGTGGCGCCGCCCGTGGTCGTGCCCAAGTCGCGCCGGTCACGGAAGGCCGAGCCACAACAGGCCGCGCTTCTATGATGGCCGTCCTGCTGGCTGGCTGGCTGTTCATGCAGGCCGCGCCGGGCGGGAATCCTATCGTGACCCCGCCAGACATCCACGTGACGAACTCCGTCGTTGTGCAGGTGCCACCGATGGACGACGACGCCGTACAGAGCGCGGCCGTTCAGGCCGATAAAGCGTTCATCGTCAACGTCGCTCAGCCGGTGCCGGTCGAGTGGACGAACGCGCTCTGCTCGCTGCCGGACCTCTGGCGCACCACGCCGCCTGAGATGACCTACAACCAGCCGACCGTGCGGGACCTCGCGGGGAAGGTCGCGGCCGCGGCGATCGCATTGCTCGCGCTGGCGATTCTCGCTCAGGGCCTGGGGCATGCGCTCGGCCAGGAGTTGACACTCGGGCGGGTCGTCTTCGCCATTGTCATGAGCGCTGGAAACCTCATCTGGTGGCAGATCGGTATCGGACTGAACAATGCGCTCTCAGCGGCTATCGGCGCGCCCGACCTCTGCACCAGCCTGATTCGCCCACATATTGAGCTCAAGGCGCCGACGGCGGGCGAGGCGGTTGGCGCCCCCGTGCTGGTCATCGTGTACGCGGTCGTCTCGCTGCTGCTGCTCATCTCGCTACTGTTTCGGCTGGGTCTGCTGGACGTGCTGATCGTCGCAGGCTCGCTTGCCATGATGTGCTGGGCGACTGAGCAAACCGAGCACATCGCGCAGTGGTACGCGCGGCTGAGTGTCGGGACGCTGTTTGGTCAGGTGCTGCTCGTGATCGGCCTGCAGGTCGCGGGCGTGCTCAGCGGCATCGGCAATGGGCTCGCGGGCACGCTCATGGCGATGGTCGTGTTGCTGCTCTGCCGGTCGCTGCTTGGCGTGCTGTCGTCGCAGCAAGCGCAGCATGGCGGCTCCCGCCTCGGGATGGCTGGCTTCCTGATCCTCCGCAAACTGGTGGCCAAGTTCTGATGCGCTGGGTCGTTATCGGCGTGGTCGCGGTCTTCGCTCTGCCAATCCTGATGCTCGCCCCGATGCTGGGCATTCTGGTCAGCCCATGGGCACCCTGGTGGCTCTCGGGTCAGGTCGGGCAGATCGCGGTCGGAGAACCAGTCGCCGCAGTGCCGTTCGATCCGTCCATCATTCCGGTCGTGCGCGGTGGCGTGACCGATGCGTTCCGCTATCAGCTCGCGCGAGCGGCCGGCTGGTCACGAGAAGACGCAATCACGGCGGTTGCCATCAGCATCGCTGAGGATGGCTCAGGCGAGCCAACAGCCCGCTGCTTCAACTGCATCCCCGGCTTCCATGAAGACTCGCGCGGTCTTTGGATGATCAACGTATTTGCGCATCCCGACCTGAGCGCGTGGGATCTTTACGACCCGGCCATAAACGCGCAGGCCGCACATCGCATCTTCGCCGGTGCCGGCTGGTGTGCATGGTCGACCTACGAATCGTCGTGTGGGCTCAACCACACATCGTCCTATCGGGCGTACCTTGGTCGTGCCAGGGTGGCGGCCGATGTTCAGCCCCTTCCGGGGGAAGCGTAAAGGAGGTTTCTCACATGCTCGGACCACTCGCGGCTTTCGTCACGGCGCTGGTCACCGGCGCAGCTGCTCTGGTGCTGCCGCTGGTGGCACTCTCGCTCATCATCGCCGGCATCACGTGGGCGCTCGTCAACCACGAGCACGGTAAGACGAAGGTCGTCGCCGGGCTCGTGGGCGGCGCGATAGCGCTCATGGCCCAGCCGCTGGCGACTGCTCTGGCAGGCGGGGTGCCGCATTGATGACGGCGACGTATTGGAATGGCGTCAAGGCTAAATGCGATTGCGGTAGCGAGGACGTGGAGTCATTGGGCGACCGCGACCATGACGATGGAACGTGCGAGGTCTTCAAATGCAATGTCTGTGGCGCACGATGGCACGACGAGTTGCCTGATTGATCGATGGATGACCATCCTGACACCATCACGATTCCGACCGAGCTTGAGCGCGCCGACGCCTTCATCGACTTCACCGTCCTGGCGTCGGCGACGCTCCTGGTCGTCTGGTTGCTCGAGCGTGACGTGCCGTGGCCCGCGATCGTGCCGCTGCTCATTCCGCTCGGCATCTGGACGCTCACCAGCGAGGGCGCCGCGGACATCCCGTACATCGGCTCGGTCGCGGCCGGGCTGCGTAATGCGTTCGGACTGAGGCGCGCACACGAATGGCTCTTCGTCTACCTGCACTTCGTCGAGGTCGCGCTCCTGCCAGTCTGGCGGGCACGCCTCGCCGCGTCCTGGAGATCGTTCCGGGCGCTAACTACGCGATGGCGAGCACGACTGAGCGAAACGATGCGGTCGACGCGCTCGCTCGCGTGCTCATGGGGCTGTCGTATCCGCTGGCACTGATCGGCGAGGCGCGGCCGAACTCCCGTAGTTTCGCGTGGCCGCGTCAGCCGGCGCTCGACCGGCGCTGGCTGGCGGTCGTGCGGGCCGACGATACCGACACGCTCGAATGGCGCGCGCGGACGCTGAAAGGAGCGCTCGATGGAGTTGGCCTCCGCTGTCGTGACGTGGACGGTGATAGCGCTGATGATCATCTGGACGTGCTGCCTGAGCCTGGCTGCATACAGACGCCTTCAGGCTGGGCGGCGACACTCGTCCTACGCCGCTGGCCACGTGAAGTCGCACCAGGCTGGCTCGGACAAGCACTCGCCGGTGAGATCCCGCTGAGGCTGGCGATCCATATCGAGCCGCAGGACCCGCAGCGGATCGCACGCTTCCTGAAGCGTCAGAAGGCCTGGCAGGACGATGGCGGCCGCGACGCGGCGAACGCGCTCGGCCGGCGCGACGCGGAGGTGACGCGGCAGAAGTTGATCGCGCGCACCGACCGGCCCGTCAGGGTAGCGGTGGTTGTGACGGTGCTGGCGCCTGACCGCGCATTGCTGCGCCAGCGGGTCGGCACGATCATGCACGAGGTCGGGCTGGCGCTCGGCGATCTGCGGCTGGCGAAATACGAGCAGGACCGCGGACTGCAGGCAACGTCGCTCGAGGGCGTCTGCGAGCTCGAAGGTGTCTGGCGGACGCTGGACTGCACGTCGGTCGCCTCCACCTGGCCGTTCCAGCCCGCGACGATCCAGCACGCCGACGGCGCGGACATCGGCACGACGCACGATGGCAGTATGCTGGTGCGCCTCGGCCTGTTCGATCCATCGCTCGAGTCGTTCGGCTGTATCGTGGTCGCGAAGGTCGGCGCGGGCAAGTCGTTTTTCTTGAAGTTGCTGGCGCTGCATCTTCCCGACGTGGAGGTCCTGATTGTTGAGCAACGAAACCCAGCTGAGTACGCCGCAATCCCCGCAGTCACCCTCAACCTTGCGGATCTACCGATCGGAGAGCGGGCGGCTCGTCTTCGAGAGTTCGTGTGGCAGTTGTGGGAAACCGCAAAGAGCGACCCTCGACCCCGACTACTTATCCTCGATGAGCTCTGGAGTCTACTTCGAGATCCAGATCTGGCCCGCCTGGTAGAAGAGATCGCCCGTATCGGGCGCCACCATTACCTTGCGCTGGTCATCGCAACCCAGCAGGTGCAGGAGTTGATCGAGTCGGGCAAGGCAGTACTGGACAATGCTGCGGTGCGGGTCTTTCTTCGTCAGCATGATCGCGACCTCGAATCGCTGTGCAACGCGGTCGGCCTGAGCGCGCCGGCGCGCCGCTTTCTGCGCAGCGCAGCGCGCGGCCAGGCTCTGATTGACGTTGGCGGTATGCTGATACCAGTCGACGTTCAGGCAACACCTGACGAACACCGACGGATCACCACGGACCCGAGGGAGGTACACCGCAATGGACGCACAGACGATGGTTCTCTCGACGGCAGCGCTGCTGGCGCTGGCGGTGTTCCCGTTGGGGCGCCGTCTGGTGAAACTGGTCTTCGCGGCAGCGATCGGCTTGTTCCTGTTGCTGCTGCTGGGTGAGCCTCGACTGGACTAGCTACGCAGCGCAGGCTCAGGCGATCTGGGCCACTCCGAACGCTCCATACGCGCTCGCCATGCTCGCCGTGGCGGGCGTTCTTTGTGTCTTCGTCGGTCGGAAGCCTTCAAGCCAGCGCGGACCGATCTCGCAGAAAAATAATAAGCAGCCGCGCGGGACGCCGTGGTGGTCGCGACTGTGGACGCGGATCCGGCCGGGGCCGCACGACGCCATGCGGCTGCCGGGCCTGGTGATCGACCGCCACAGTCGGCCGCATGCCGCGTGGCTCGGGCCGACTGGCTACGGCAAGAGCTCAGCCGTCGCGGTCTCGCGGATCGACGGCGTGCGGCCGACGCTCATCATCTGCCCCGACCTGTCCGACCCGCTGCGCGATGCCGTAGCGCGTGTGGGAGGCGTGATCTGGAACGCCAGCGGCGACGGCCCGCAGGGTCTGGTCGTGCTGGACTTCCTGAAGGGCACGCCGCGGGACGTGGCTCGGCGCCTGACAAGCGCTTTCAGGAGCGGCGGGACCGGCGCATGGAAGCGCACCGCGCGCCGCGCTGTGGACCAGGTCGTCGCGGCGATGGACTACGACGGTGAGCCGCGGTCACTGGCAGGCATCGCTGAACGTCTGACGCGCGTCGGCGGCAACGAGATGCGCCAGCTCGCGATCGCGGCGTGGGTGGAGCGGTTCTCCGATCTCGCAGAGGACTTCGATGAGGCGATCGGCGCGGGTGGCCAGGACCTTGCGCAACTGCTCAACCAGGGTCGCACCGTCCTGCTGGAGATCGACAGTTTCACGCAGCAGGGCATGCTCGAGGACCTGGTGTCGCTCGGCCTGGTTGAGGCGAAGCGCTGCGCGGAGCTCGTGACGGGCGGGTTCCGTCTCGTCGTCGAGGAGGCCGGCCAGCTGGAGGAGCGGATCGACCTCGTGCTGCCGTTCCTGCGAGCTGGCCGACGGCGGCGTGTCCCGGTGGACCTGCTGACGCAGTTTGGTGGCGACTTGAGCCGGGCCATGTCGCAGAACGTCGCGACGTGGGTGTTGTTCGCTCAGGAAGACGACACCGCGCTGAAGGCCGCGGCGAGTCGTACAGGCCTGACCGCAGACGACTTCGACCCCGACACACTCGGCCCATACACGGCGTGGGTGAAGCACGGCAGGCTGCTCAAAAAGGTACGGTTCCGCAAGCCCCCGGCCGCAGTGTCCGCGGCGGATACAGCGGATATCAAGTACGACAGTGATGACGGATACGACTCGGCGGGTACGGTGCAGCGGCGCGGGCGGATCCAGGTCATTGAACGAAAGAGGGGTGTGCTGCCAGCGCTGCCGCCGCCGTCGAGGATGTCGGAGAAGCTGATGGCTGGACTGGTTCGGGACGGGACGTGTCTGCGGTGGACGGGGAAGCACGACCGGAAGGGCTACGGGCTGGTGTGGATCGAGAAGACGGCAGAGCGAGACGGTTACTGGGACTACGTGCACATCCTGCGGTACGAGCAAGCGTACGGGCCGCTACAGCGGACGCCGATGGGGAACAGGGCGGTGACGATCGACCATCAGTGTCGGGTGAAGGACTGCGCCGAGGTGTGTCACCTTGAACCCGTCACTCGGTCAGAAAACACGAAGCGCCGCTGGCGGGTGCGAGGCTCATGACGACAACAGACAAGGACTCCGGTTGGGTGATACACGAGCTCTACGCGATGCGTGAGGCCGGCAAGATCAACGACGTCGAGGCGCGCTGGATCTTGCAATGCATCTACGGCGAGGCTGGCCTACAGCAGTTGCTCCGTGATCTACAAGCGGTCTCGAAAACCTCATGATCACAGAGCATTGGCTGGCTGGGACGTGCGTCGGTGCGGGGATCGCGTCCTTGTTCTGGGATAGCCCGGCCGCTGCGTCCATCTTCATCGTCGGCGCGTTCGTGCTCATCGGGCTCGGCAACATCCGAAAGCAGATACGTTAGCCAGTGACCTTGTCCAGCAGTCCGCTACGGAAGACGGCGTCGGCCACGACGGGCGAGGTGAGCGGAATGTCTGCCAGCGAAGAGCCGACCTTGAGCGGCCTGGTACTGGACGTCGAGAAAACCGTCTGCGCGTCGTAAGTGAAGTCGGCTGTCGGGTGCGAGTAGTTGCCGCCCCCGTAGTTGACGACGATCGAGCCGACCCGAAACAGGCTGTTGTGGATGTCGAACGCGGGCACCACTCTGCCATCGCCGCCGTCAGGCGCAAAGCCCTGCGTCGTCTGCGTATCTGTCCAGAACTGGCAGTCCTGAATCGTCACGTGCCCCTGCGGCTCGCTGCCGTCGTTGGCGCCATATTTGATGATCGAGCCGGGCGGTCGCAGGCCGTTACCATCTGGCACTCGCACCTGCTCGCCGATGACCATGCCAGTGCAGTTGCGCACCGTCACGCTGCCCCAGAGCGGAGCTGGACTGAGGATGTCACCAACGTTGTAGAAGGTCGAAGACTCGACCAGCACGTCGTCCTGCCAGCGCGAGCGGTCGAGGGAATCATCCGGGTGGTTCCGGAACCGGATACGTCGGAAAGTCAGATGCGCGTCTGCGTTGGCATCGTAGGACGAGTTGGGCATGTAGTGGCTGGCACCGTCGAAGGTTCCATCGAACTCGCAATCTTCGACCAACACGTTCGCTGCCCCGCCCTGCGTATAGAACGCGACACTCTCCGACCCGCCGACCGCTCGAGACACCAGCACTGGATTGCCATCAGCATCGCGAAGTCCCAGGTCGAAGCCATGGCTTTTGACGATGTACCAGCTGATCTGTTGACCCGCGACAGGCGACTCGCCCGGCATGAGCCACGCGCCGTCGTCGGCGATGGTCAGGTTGCGGAAAACGTGGTCCTGACCGTACGTCCAGCCGCTATGCGCGTTCCCGCCGGCGTAGATGGCGATCCCCTTCGGCGCGCCGAAGATCCTGGCACCGTCCACGACAGCCCTGACGGCAGACGAGTCGAGTCGAACGCCGCCAGCGTAGAACGAAAACGGCCCCAGGAGTTGCACGTCCGGACCATTGATGTTGAGCCCGTTCTGCGCCGTGTTCCAGATCGCGACAGCATTGGGATCGTCGAAGGCTGAGGGCGGGACCAGGTACACGCTGGTTGCGGTCGAGTACAGTCCCCAGCGCGTGTGAGTGTTGGCCGGGCTGAGTACCGCGGCCGCCCATTTATCGGGCGTGTCCAGCGGCGCCGCGTTCGTCCAGACCGGAATCCGATGCGGTTGGCTTGCTGCCGATTGCGCCCACACCGCTGAGGCAGATGCCTTGCCGCCTGAGTTGAGGAGCGGTGCCGTCCAGACGCTGTAGCCGCCGACAGTGGCTTGCGTCCACGCGCCGTGCCCCTGCTGCGGCTCGACCAGCACCGGCTCAGGCGCCGTGAGCGTTACGGGCTTGACGGCGGTACCGGTGGGCGACCTGTACGTCCCAGGCAGCACGGTGATCTGGCCGCCGACCATGATCGCGTGCGCCAACGTAGCCCATGGATCCGCGAATGAGCCGCTCCCATGGTCGTTCCCGGCTGGCGAGAGATAGAGCTCAGTCACACATCTTGCTTTACCGCCGCGTCGCGTTTCGACCCGAAGACCTGGATGGCCATCATCGACTCACAGATGTGGTTCGTCTCCCAGGACAGGAGCGTCTCAAGGCAGTCGACGCAGAACGTGCCCCGAACACAGCGCGGGTCATTGTCACGGTGCGCCCGCATGCGCCGCTCAGGCGTGACGAGAACGTTGTCTGAGTGGTAGTGACACGCTATGCACCAGCGGGCCATTACAATGGCGACATGGCACAGGTGGAGTGCGCATGCGGCTGCGGCGAATACCGCGAAGCCCACGTGAACGGGAAGGACCGTCGATACATTCCTGGCCACCACAACAGGAACCGCTCGAACTGGTGGAAGATCGTGGCCCAACCTAGCGCTAGGACGCATCATCGGCGCGCTGCTCAATTGAAGTCGTTCGTTGATGTATGCGAGTGGCAGCACATTGGCGACTGCCGTGGCCCGCTGCAGGTGGCGCACGTGAACCAGAACGAACTCGACAACAGTGTCGAGAACCTCCTCAAGCTTTGCAATCGCCACCACTCGCTTCTTGATCATGGTCGTATTGATCCCCAACACCCTGTCATGCCGCCCTACCACGTTTTCCCATCGGGCCGCCGCATCTACGATATGACCCACTACCGTCCGACTCCGGTGCCAGACGTCTTCGGCACCACTTCATTGCGCGAGTCACATAGCCGAGGCACGGCAGACATCAGCGCGGGTCGTTTTGTGGCGTTTGGCAGCGTCGCGCAGTTACTGCTCGATCTGGGCGAGTAAGTAGCGCGCACAACTCAGTGCGGGGCTGGTCCAGCCGCCGATCCCATGTTCATGACGGCATCGCTGACGGCATGTTGGACCCGCGTCTCGACCTCTGAGTTGGGCGTAACGTTCGGCCGAACGACCAGGGCGAGCGCGAAGGGTGCGACCGCAGCAACGACGCCGATGATGCCCTCGCGCTGCTCAGGCGTCAGCGGCGCGCCGAACGCGACCACCAGCGCAAGAACCGCAGTCACCAGCGACACGATCGCGCCGGCCGTGATGACCGGCTCTTTCTCAGGGAAGCTCATACGGGAACCTCAGGAAGTAAAAAGACCTCATCCGAAGGGTAAGGCGCCGCGTTGCCAGCCCCCTCTACGCCGTCCTCATCGAAGTTAATCAGAACAGTCCCGTTCTCCCACACCTCTTCAACGGTGCCGTGATGGTTGGGTAAAGCCCGGCCGGTAGCCTGCTGCATGATCGCGCGCATCTGGGCCAGCCCCCGATCTGTGACATAGACACGATCACCCTTCGTGACACTATCTCCGCTCATGGCACCAGACCCGAGGCTGCGAATGCCGCGAACGCCAGCGCGAAGAGCACGTGGCCGAACGCGCGCGGCGGATTCGGTTGGCTCATGTAGTAGACGAACGCTGCCACGAGGGCGAGCACGAGTGAGAGCAACAGCAGGAACGGATGGACGGGCATGAGCAGGATTCCTTTCTAGGCGTCAATCGCCTGATACCGGCAATCGTGAATGAAGTGCCAACGGCAGCACCAGCGAGAGCAGCGTCGGCAAAAGAGCGTGCCCTCGCGTACGCATCCAGAGATCGGACAGACCGGGACGCGGTTATTTCGGTTCGTGGTCAGGTTCGTGCGCCACGCCTGGTACACGTTGGCGACCATCTCCGTCTCCGTCACCGGCGCATCGATCCTGAGCGGTAGATCATCGGATGGTTGCAGCCGGGGTAGGCAGTCAAGACGCGAGCGCCTCTGGTAACCATTTCCTCAACGCGTTCGATGTCCCGCCGGTGCAGCCGACAGATCGTGCAGTAGCCCATGGCATCGTAGGTGATCTCAGCGGCCGGCGCGGTCGTCTCGACTGACGGCTCTGTCTCGGTCACGCGCTCACGTCAAGGTCCACATTCGGAACCCCGTCCAGAGTCGTGGTCCCACGGAACTGCTTCAGCGTGCACCGATCCCAGCCACCGTATGGCGTGAACACGCTTGCATCAGCGATGCCATCGTATTGTGCTGACCACAAGTTGAAGGCGCGAAAGGCGATCGTGTTGGCCATGTACTGCTCTGCCCTCCAGAACCAGCCTCCCGTGTAGATCCCTGTCTCGAAACCCGCAGCCTGGATCACGTCCAGCGCTGCCATCACGAGATTCGCCCGTTGCTTCGCCGACATGTGGGTCGCGGTCGTGTCCTCGACGTCGAGCCACACCCGGCTGATCGGTAACCCCTTGAGTAGCTCAAGTTTCCGCTTGATGTCGCTGGCTCCCAACGTGAACCACAAGTAGACGTACGCCTCGACCTGCAGCCCGGCCGCCACACACGCCCGGATCTGGCCAACTGTCTGGGTCGGTGGATATGGTGCCGGCGGATCCACTGCCTGCACGATCACCAGCCCGATCCCGCGCCGCTTCCACGCCTCGAGCGCAGCTGCCGACAGTGGGCCAGTGTAGTTCGAAACGTCGACGGCAAGCGCATGAGCCGGCGCGGGAGGCGGCACCGGGGCGGCCGGCGCACGGAGAATTTGCTGCTGCGCACCGCCACGGAGCGCGGCCGTTAGTGTCACCCGCTGACGACCTGCACCCCGTTGGTTGCGTCCCACGTGACGACGCCGCCAGTGAAGGCCTGCACGCGGCCACCGTCGATGCCGTCCAGGTCCGTCTCAGCCGCTATCGGGCTGCCGAGGTCCGGATGAGCGCGCCAGTAATCGGGTATGGCGTTGCCGGGCACGTACAGCCCGACCACGTCTTCTGGCTGCATCATCGTCCAGCGCTGTCGCAGGATGTCGTCGAGCGTTGCCATCTAAGCCTCCTTCTACGACCTCGCGACCTCGAACGTCTGGGTTCGAAAATACGCGTTCACTGTTCGGAAACGACCATAGACGGTCGCCACTCCCTCAATGTAATACCGGCCAGGTGCCAGCGTGTCGGGTAACTGGTGCGCCAGCGTCAAGGTCGTATCGCAACCGCCCGACGGCAATTCCGTCGCGAGGCTCGGCAGAATCACGCGCAAGCCCGTGTCGTCGTTGACGACGTTGCGGCTCACCACGTAGGGCAGAAGTGTCGAACGGGCAAACACGTCGGTCGCACAGCGGTCCACCAGGAACGGGACTACGTCTCCGGGGTGGAACGCCTCGTCGGGCGCGAGCGGGACGCATCTCGCAACCGTTGAGCGCGCGCTACACACATGGAACGGCAGGTTGCGATATTCGAACGGCGCAGGCGTGAACATCGCCAGCGCAATCTGCAGGACCGGCAAGCCGAGCAGCACCAGAGCGACCGACATGATCGCCATCGCCAGAATGAACCGACGCGTGATCCCCTTCGGCTTGCGGTTCGCATTCGGCCAGTTCGGGTCCGTTTCCAGCAACCCCAGCTGCATCATAAGTCTGACCCTTGCTGTTTGGCGGCATGCCGAGATTCGATCTGACGGATCATCGACTGGGCCTGCGCCTTCATCACCGGCGAGGTATCCGTTCGCGACACGATATCGAGCAGCAAGGCGCGCGAGTTCATGTCGATCGCTCGCTCGATCCGCTCCAGCCTCGGACTGATCTGCCATAGTACGTAGCCAAGGATTAGGCCAACCGCTCCAAGGTTGGCCAGTGGCGCAAGTTCGGGCGGCACTCAAGCACTACCAGCCACTGAATGAACGTTCTTGTAGCCGCCCATTCGCAGACCACTTTCCCCCATCACGTGAGCGCGTCTGCCACCAGACGCGCAACTCGCTGGAGCATCAGCGCCAGATCACCGATGGCGGTCGCTTCGGACTGGACCGCGGCGATCACCTGAGCGTTGGTCGGGCTGCCCGCGCCCGCGATCGTCGCCATCTGAGACTGGATCTGCCCGAGCCGCGTCACGGCGGCCGCGTACGCACCGGCCAGGTCCGTTTTCGCCGCGGTGTGCTCGGCTTCCTGAGGCGTCGGCGGCGGCACCGGCGGCACCGGCAGCGTATCGATCGTCTGACCGTCCACGTTGAGCACGAACCCGCCCGTGTTCAGGTTGCTGAACTTCGCGGCTTCCGCGTCCGCGATCACCGCGATACCAGCCGCCAGATCGGTAGGTAAGATTGGTTGGCCGTGCTGGTCACGGCTCGGATTGATCACGACAATGCGCCGGTCGCCGAGCGAGTAGATCACGGTCACGCTCATGCCAGCTCTCCGATCACCGTGCCGACTAGCGTATCGCTCGCGGCCGCGGCGAAGGCGGGGCCGACCCCAAGCGCCGCCGATCCATTGCCGCCGTAGAGCGCAATGCTCGTACCCGAGGGAATCCCGATCACCTGGTAGACCGTCGGTACGCTGGCGTCGCTGTACTGGCCGAAGAACGGCCCAGCGCTGTTGGCCGAAAGCGTGAACGGCAGTCCCCCTAGCACGATGCCGTTGGCCGTTGTCCCCGTGCTGTTGATAGTCACCTTTACCGTGGCGATCACCACCTTGCCAATCTGGATGTAGCGCCCGATGGCCGTCGACAGCGTCAGGGTGCCGCTCTGGGTAATCGTCGGAGTCCAGTTCGCGAAAGCGCCCGTCGTCCCACCCAGATACAGGATGTCGCCGAGGACCTGCTCCCAGACGGTCTGGGTGAGGACCTGCCCCGTCGTCAGGTCGTTGCTGTTCGGATCAGTCCAGGACGATGTGATCGGCATCCGGCCTCCTCAGTATGCGACCTGGCCCACGCCAACCTGGCCTGAACCGATAACCATCCACGCGGAGCTCGGCTGCGCGACCGCGAGCCCCACCGTGCAGAGATACTCCGGGTCGCTTTCGGGCGACCACTCGTGCCTGACATGGATGATGTTGTAATCACGGCCCGTGACCCCTTTTGTACCCGGCACGTTGTGGGAGATCGTTAGCCGGTCGCCGACTTCCGCCTGAAACGCGAGCGGCCAGAGAATGTCCGGCTTGACGGTCGGGTCGATCACAATCTCGGTCACGTGCTGCACCGGCGTCGACCTCAGCATGATGATCCAGTCGGCCCAGGCACCTGCCCACGTGTCCGAGGGAAACAGGTCAGCCACGTTCTGCGCCAGTACGTACGAGCGAATGTCGTACTGGACCTGGCTGTTCGTGTCATTGGCCGTCTGCGCCACGCCGCCCGTGCGGGCCGCCGTAACCTGATTGAGCAACCCGCGGTCGTTGTACTCGAGGCTCACGCTACGCACCTGAGTGCCGCCGGCGCCGAAACTCCCAACGCTCGTGCTCGTCAGCCGCGAATGCCTGAACTGGTAGACCGCGTTGCCAGCGCCGTCGATAAAGAACGTCGAGGCGTCTGCGAGCGCGACGTCCGCGATGTGTCCGAGCGCGAACGTGTCGGTGGTGAAGGTGACGGGCGGCACCGTGAGCGTGCTCGCCTCGATGTTGCGCCGGCCAGCTGGATACTGGATCAGATCGAGGATCGCCGTCACTCGCTGACTAGCTGTCTGGCTGGGGAAGGCCTGCCCGTTGAGGTTGCGCCGCGACAGCCGCGAGAACAGGTCCGACGCGCGCACCTGGACGTTCGCTCCGAGCGTCAGCGGATCGGAGCTGTATTCGTCGGCGAACCCAGAGGACAGGCCGTACTGGACGCCGTTGTACTCGGCGATGATCCGACATTGGCGACCCAGTTTGACGTTCGGGTAGTACGCCGACAAGCTGTTGTCGGGGTCCATCGCGCCGTCGTCGTCGTCGAGCACCGCGGTGAGCGTGCCCGCATTCAGCCCGGCGAGTTCGTCTTCCTGCCCGCGTTCGCAAGAGAACGCCATGAGCCGCGCCTGGAGCGTCGTCCACGCGCCGACACCGTACGGGCCGCCGATCTCGCCCAAGCCGATGGCGTCCACGCCGATCTGGAAGTAGCCGAGCAATGCCGCGCTCAGGTCCATCTCGAAGCTAAAGAACGGGCCGACCCCCGTCCCGAGGCTCGCCCCGCCCGCGCCGATGCCATAGGGCCCGGCGCCGTACGGGCCACTACCGTAGGCTGGCATCTACATCCCGATCCAGTTCGTCCCGTCGTATCGGAACCGTGCGGTGTTGTACGCGTTGGCCGTGGTGACCGTGGTCGGCGTGTTCACGTAGACGGCATTCCACGTAATCGTTCGGCCACCCGTAGCGTCCTGTCGGATGCTGAAGCTAGCGTGTGCTCCGCGCGGATACGGCCCGTTGCTCGGCGCGGCGACGGTCAGGTTTCCGTTGATGGTCATCGTGGTCACGCCGCCATTGGTAAAGAAGTCGGGCGTGTAGGTACCTGACGTCGTGCCGACGGCGTTGAATCCAGTCAGCATGTTCACTTCGCATACGGCGAAGCTTGCACTGGCGTCGATCGCGGTGAAAGGCGTGCTGATTGTCGCCAGACCCGAGCCGACATCCTGCGCACGGTGTTCGAATCCGACGATCTTGACTCCCGTGCTATGCGTCGATGCGCCACCCGCGTCGACGGTGAGGCCGTGCGTCTGAGTGGTGACCCCGCCCAGATTACGATCAAACGCACGGCAGCCGATCAGCGACGTACCTGGCGAGGCGTAAATCGAAAAACCTGCATACGTGCCTGCCGAACTGGACGAATTGGAGTCAGCCCAGGAACCGACCAGGCTGACGGCACCGTTCGAGTTGGTATCGATGTTGAAGCCGTAGGCTCGATTGTCCTGCGCCTCACAGTTGGTAAGCGTCGCCGAAGCAGACGAGATCCCCGTGATGTGGAAGCCGTCGCCATTCGAGGCCGTGACATTCCCGGAAGAGAATGCTTTGCACGCGACAAGGCGGATCGGAGGAGCTGCGATGTAGAAGCCCTCTTTGCCAGCGAATCCAGCGGTGCAATCGATGACGGCTGAGTCGAAGCCAGGCCTGAAACCGTTGCGACCAGCCGAATAGACCTGCACGTTATGCCAGTCCTGACCGCCCATGCTTGCCGACGCGATCCCATCCCGTGGAGATCGCGTGATCCACACATTCCTGACGATGTGGAACATGTCCTGATAGGCCGAGTTGTAGACCATCAGTGTGTCGCTGGATGCGCCTGAGCCGAACTGTGGGTTTCGGTCGAAGTAGATACCGTCGGTGGTTGTGCCGCTGACGGATGCCATGTCCAGCCACATGTCTTCGATGCGGACTGCCGTGGCGTTCTTATCGGTCGTGCCGTTGGTGCTGACGTGGTTGTAGATCCACTTGTGCGCACCGTCGCGCGTCAGGGCAGTACCGCTGCTCACCGTCGAGTCGGCCTGCAGCCGTGTTGCGAACATGCCCATGCCGCAGATCCGCATCATGTTGCCCAACTCCATAGGCGGCATGTGCTGGTACGTGCCAGGGCCGAATACGACCGTCCCCCCGCCAATTCCGTCTGACCATGATCGCGCCGCGGTCCACGCGTTTGTCTGGGCGGTCAGCGTGCCTGTTTTCGAGCCGCCGAAGTATTCGAACGTGCGCGACGGCAGTTGAAAGTTCTTCCACTTCGAGAAGCCCGCAACCCAAAGCAGCTGATCGCCGTCGGCGAGCGATGCCGTGGCGATATCCGTGAGACTGGTGGTCGCGAAAGAATGCGTACCGACCGCGCTGTGCTCTGCCAGCAGATATGCGTTGAGCTCAGGCCCCCAGAGATCAACGTCCCCGCCTACGTTCGGTAGTCCGACCACCTAAAAGCCTCCCACGCCGTCAGGAACCGTTGTCGCGTTGAATTGCCGGTCGGCCTTGCGGATCACCTGGGCGACCGTCCGTCCGTCTAATCGCACAATGATCGGTTGCCGCGCCAGCGCCGCCGCGAGTTGGTCGTAGTCGATCGCCGCATTGCTGCTCAACCGCGACAACGGCACGACGGCTTCGGGTTCGTCCTCACCGATCACCGCCAGCGTTGGACGTGTGGCAATGCCGCCGGCGGCCATGAAGTGCAACCCGCCACCAGAGCCACCAGCAGCCGCGCGCGCAGCGTCGAAGATGCCGCCGGGCCCGCTCGCGCCCGGATTGGCATTGGCCTGGTCGAGCAGGCTCCCCCCGCCACTGAGCATGTTGCCAATCGCGGCACCTATCTGCCGGACTTGCTCCGTGATCGTGATGTCGATGTTCCGAGGGATGTCGTTGAGTGCGTCCGTCAGACCGCCGGTCGCAGCGGTCGCACTCTTCAGTGCCTCCGCGGAAGCTCCGGCCGAAGTCGGAATCGCACCGCCAAGTCCGAGCGTCTGCACCGCCTGGAGAGCTGCTGCGTTCAGGTCGAGCCTGGCCTGATCCCACGTCTCGTGGTGCTGGTCGGCGAACTCCTCGATCGCCCGGTCCGTGATGCCGAACGCATGGCTGATCTGCTCGGCCGACACGCCAGCCGTGCTGGCGCCGAGCTCAAGCTGCGCCCGGGCGTCATCCCAACTGATCTTGTTCGTATCGGCCCACTTCTCGACCATCTGGTCGGAGATGCCCAACGCAGCATCGACATTGGCGAGTGCGGCGCTAGCTGAGCCCTGGAAGTCGGCCACGGCGCCCATCGCCTGCTTGATCGCCGCGACGATTTCGTTGAGCTGCTGCTGGAAGCCAGCCGCGATAGAGGCAGCGTTCGGGTCAGTCGAGCGCTGCACGCGCGTGATAAGAGCCTGCGCCTGCTCCTGGGTCGAGCGCAGCAGCGTCTCGCGTTCTCGATCGGCCTGCTCAACGATGGCCTTCTGGCGTTCGGCCAACTCGTCCTGCGTCGCCTTAATACGGTCGTCGCGCTCCTGGTTGATGCGGTCGACCTGACGCTTGAGCGCCTCGTCTTCCATGCGATCCTGGAACTGCCGCAGTTCGCCCGCCTGCATCTTCTGGAAAGCCGCGGACGCAAGCTGCGCTTGGTGCTGTTGCTGGTTGGCGAGGTCCTGCTGCTGGCGCTGATACGCGCGGTTGTCGTCCTCTTCCTTCCGCTGGCGCGCGAGCGCGTCGGCCTGCTCTTTCTCCTGATAAGCCCGATCGGCGTCGTCCTCGGCGCGCGTGCGAGCGCGATTCTGGATCTCCAGTTGGCGGCGATGGTTGATCGAGTCAACCTGATCCTGGTACTGCTGCTCGACCTGCTTCTTTTGATCCGCGGTCTTTGCTTTCTCCAAAGAGCGGTCGCGCTGGTAGGCCGCCTCTGACAGGTCCTGCTGGTACTGGTACTGCGAGTCGGCGTCCTGCCGCGCCCGACTGTGCTGAATGTCGGCCTGCGACTGCTGCTGCTGGAACGCAATGTCGGTGTCCTGCTGCGCGCGCGTGCGCGCCGTCGCGGCGTCCTCGGCCTGCCGCTGGAAGCGCAGCGCCGTGGCCTGAGCCGTCTCCTGGAATTGCTGGAGTTGATCGGCCAGCATCGCGTTCAACTGGTCCTGCTGGTCGCGGACGGACCGCTGAATCGCCTGGTTGTCGTAGAGGTCGCTGACCTGCTTGGCCGCGTTCACCTGCGTCTCGGCGACGCTCTTGGCTGCCGCGTCCGACGCCTGCTGCATCGACCTATCGGCTTGCGCGCCGATGTCGGAAAGCCGGTCCTTCGTGGTCTGCAGCAACTTGTTGAACTGGTCGATCTCTGGCTGCGCTTTATTGGTAAGCGTGGACTGGGCCTTATTCCACTGCGCCTCGAGTTCGGGCGGGATTTCAACCGTTGGCTGATTCCCCCCGAACGTCATGCTGGCGTTGAACATCTGCGCACCGCCTCCGGCCGCGCCGATCCCCTGCCACTGACCGATACCAGCACCAGCCGCCCCATGCCACGGACCCCAGCCGCCGGCCGCCGCCTGAGCCATCGCGAAGTCGATAGCCGCCGCCGCGTTGGCCGGATCCCGCGCATCGAGGCCTGTCGCGCGCGTGAAGGCGTCGCCGAGGCCGCCAACCGAGTTGCCGCCTGAGGCAACGCCGCCGTAGTGGAGCTGGAACGGGCCGAAGCTCGACGGGACACCATTGGCGCCAAAGTCGCCAGGGCGCGCGCCCTCCGTCGTACCGCCCTCGCTCTGAGCGACCCTGATCGCGACGTTCGGGTCGATGCCGTGCCGAATGGCGGCCTCGCGAATGATGTCGACGATCGCCCCGCCGCTGCCAGCTGACGGCGCGAGGCGCGTCCCGAAGTCGTCGGTGATCTGTAGGCCGGTGAGCGATGCCTGCACACCCTGCTGTCCGAACCCGCGGCCGAAGCCACGAAGGAAGTTCTCAACCGCCTTCGCGACCAGGTCACCGAGTCCACTCAGGAAGCCCGGTACGCCGTTCTGGATGGCGTTGGTGATCCCGTCCATGATCGCCTTGCCCATGTCGCCCGCCGCGTTGCCGATATCGTCTTTGGCGCTGCCGCTGATCCAGTCCTTGATCGCCTGCACGATCCTGCCGAGGTTGTCGGGCATCGCCTGCACGACGTCGACCGTCCATCGCGCGAATGAGCCCGTCCAGAAGCCGAGCGCGTCGGCAATCTGCGGTACGGCCGTGTCTTTGATCCAGGAGCCGAGTTGACGCAGCAATTCGCCCATCGCGGAGAGCAGTTCGGGAATCTTCGGCCCGATCCAGTCTATGAACGCGACCGCCCACGCCTCGAGCGCGCTCCCGATTGCTGGCAGGGCGGTGTCTTTGATCCAGCCCAGCAGTTGGACTGAGAGCGTGCCGAGTTCCTGCAAGAGCGGCGGAATCTGCGGCCCGACCCAGTCGATAAAGGCCGAACCCCATTGCTCGAGTTGCGCAATGATGGCCGGCAGGGCCGTGCTGACGATCCAGTCGCCCAACTGGCCCAGCAGCGTGCCGAGTTCAGCCAGCAGCGGCGGGATGAGTGGCCCGACCCAATCTATAAACGCGCGCGCCCACGTCTGGAGGTTCGTTACCAGTGCCTGCCCGGTCACGACCACCACTTGCAAGAGATCCTGCGCGGCTCGCGCGAAGTCGCCGTGCACCATTGCGCTGAAGGCGTCGGCAATCAACCGCATCTTTTCCTTTTCGGCCTGCAGCGCGGTATCTACGACTTGTCCCAACGTATCCCAGAATCCGGACCATTGAGGGAATGACGCTTTCAGCGCATTGACGGCTCCCGGCACCACTCCACGCGCCCAGTCAATAACCGCCCCCGTCCACTCAGTGAGACGGTTCATGATCTCTGGCAGCGCCGAATGTGCCCATTGGCCTATCTGCCCTGATAGGCCCTTCAGCGCATCCAGGATGGCTGGCATCCGCGGCTGAATCCAGCCAACGAAGGCCTCCCCCCACTTCCTGAGATTTGTTACGAAGACTGGTACCTGATCGGCGATCCATGCACTGGTCTGGACGATGATTCCCCCCAGCTTTTCGAGCATCGGCGGGATCATCGGTCCGATCCAGTCGAGGAATGCGCCCGCCCAATCGGCCAGGTGCTGCACGATCCGGTCGCGCGCCGTGCCGATCATCGCTAGGAACTCAGTGATGGCGCCAGCGAAGTCGCCGCCGAGCGCCTTCTGCACCACTTGGCCGATCGCGGAGAACGGGCCAGTCACATCATCAACGAACGCCCGGATGCTCGGTTGCAATTGCTGGAACAGCGCCAGCAGCGGCTGTACGTACTGCGCCAATTGCTGGACCACGGTCGATACCGTCTGAATGGCGCTCGCGATACCTGTCCCTATTGAGTCCAAGAACGCGTTGAACCCAGGGTCGCTGGTGAGATCGACCAGGCCGCTGAGGACGCCCTTCATCGATTCGAAGATGGGCTCGCCGATGTTGGCGAGCTTCATCGTCACGTTGTCGTGCAGCGTCGACAGTAGCCCGTTGAAGCTCTGCGACTGCTTCTGCATCATGTCGGGGAAGCGCTGTTCCATCCCCTGCGTCAGCGCCTCGATGCCGACGCTGGCGGGAATCAGCCCCTTTTCGGCGAGCGTTTGCGTCTCAGCCGTCGTCCGTCCGATGGCTTTCGCGAGGATGTCCCAAGCCGGGACGCCAACCTCGGTCAGCTGCAGCATCTCGTCAGCGCTGACCTTCGACTTGGCCTGCATCTGGCCGAGCGCGAGGCCGATGCGGTCGATGCCTTCCTTACCGCTCAAGCCCAGCCCAGACGCCGCGTCGCCGATCGACTTGAGCATCGGCAGGACCTTGTCGCCAGCGAATCCGAACGCCAGCAGCCGCTTCGAGCCTTCCTCGAGGTCTGGCAGCTCGAAGGGCGTCTCGGCCGCCATCTTCTGCAGGTCGGCCAGCATCTTGTTGGCCGCATCGCCCGACCCCAGCATGGTCGTGAACGCGATCTTGTTCTGTTCGAGGCTGGCGTTCAGGCCAATGATTGTGTCGGCGACGGAGCCGATGCCCTTCTCCAGCAAATTGATCGCCTGATAGGCCACCGAGAACCCGAGGCCGCTCTCCAGGGACCGCTGGAACCCGCTCATGCCGTGCGAGGCGCGATCGGCCGATTGGCTGAGAGAGCCCATCGACTGCTCTACCTGTCGGATCTGCGGCGAAGCCAGATCCTTCGCCGCGAGCTCGATCTGGACCTGCAGCGAGTCAGCCACGCGGCCTCAACCGAATCACAACCGTGGCCAATTCAGGCGAGCGAGATGCAGGCCTATACTGCCGGGCATGCGTTATCTGCTCGCGATCGTCCTGCCGCCACTGGGTATGCTGATGTGCGGCAAGCCTGTTGAGGCCTTGATCTGCTTCATCCTGCAGATAACGTTGTTCGGCTGGATTCCCGCGGCGATCTGGGCCGTGCTGACCGTCTCTAGCTACCAGGCCGACAAGCGCAACGAGCGGCTCATACGCGAGATGCGCGGCCACTAGCCTACGCCGGGGGCAGGACGTCGGCTTCGATGGCCATGATCCGCAGCTCCGTCTCGACTTCTTCAGGGTCTTCCCTCCTGATGACGTCGACCAGCCGGGGCGAGCAGTACCAGCGCCGCGCGATGATCCTGCGGATGTACACCCATGGCAGCGAGAAGCCCGCTTTGTTCTCGGCAAGCAGCCATCGTCTGATCAGGTGCTCGGATTCAGGATCGAGTCGAGGGCTTTTTTTCGTTCCTTGCTGACCGCCTGCAGGATGAGCAGCAGTTCTTCCTGAGCGACCTTCGACCAGAAGCCGTCGTCAGGGTTGCCGTTAGCGTCGCGCGCGGCCGGCAACGGCTCACCCGTGTCGGCGTCTGCCCAGCCGTTGTGCGCGACCACAATCTGCTGCAGCGCGCTGCGGATTCGGGCGAACTGGCCAGACGAGAGCTCGTCGTTCAGGCGATCTTCGTAGCGGATGCGCGCCAGCACCTGAAAATCGGCGTAGTCGCCATCATCGGCCAGCGGCAGCCACATCTCGCGCTTCGGCAATCGCCGCGTGGGCGCCAACTGAGCCGCTGCTACGGACGTGCCGTTGTGCATGATCAGCGCCTCGGGCGGCGCGGTGTGAAAGCTCATGATGCCTCCTAGTTGAACCGCCAGGTCTGGTGCGGTGACCAGTTCGAACAGCCGCGGAAGTTCAAGCCGCGCCAGACCAGATAGGCAACGGTCGATAGCCGCATCTCGAACCTGCCAGCCCGGAATCTGGACTTCGGAATAAACCACTCCATCACGCGTATGCGGTCGTTCGGCCGTTCTGCAGCCGCACCTGAATGCCAGCCGCCAGCGTCGTGGAGTCGTAGACGTACTGGAACGGATAGCTGTAGGAGCGCGTGCCGGCGTCGTTCTGGTTGGTGTCGGGCGTGTCCCAGACGCCAGGCAGGTCGATCGTCACGTAGCGCGAGCTGTTGCGCCCGGGCGTGGTGATGGCGACGGACGCGGTCGGTGAGGAGCCGCCGGTCAGCCCACCGCTGGTCGCCGTCATGGCCGGCACGTCGTACGCGGCCCAGTCGCCCTGGAAGGTGACCACGACGCCCGTACCGGGCAGCGGGCCGCCGGTCGCGGACACGTTGGTGTTGCCGGTCGCACTGATCTGCGGCACTGCCTGCAGCGCGCTCACCACGGCCGACGCGGTCGCGTTGAAGGCAATTGGTGCGGTGGTGCCTCCAGCGAAGCTCAGCGTAAACGTGCCGCCCGTCGGCGTGCCGCTGATCGACACCGTCTGCACCTCGTTTGCGCCAGCCTCGATGCCGTTCGCCGGACCGATGAACTCCAACCGGACCATGCGCTGGGTGTTGGCATCGAAATTGGCTAGCTCGGTGATCGTCTGAGCCGCGGACGCCTCGAGCATGAGCGTCGCGGTGATATCGAGCATGCCCAGCGTGACGGTCGTCGCGGCGAGCGTATTGTTGGCCGTGTACTTGCGGCCCAGGTTGCCGTTGAACTGAAGGTTCCAGTTGATCAGCGCGTTCGGGATCAGCGTCTGGCCAGGCGTGGCGCCGCCCGCATCGATCCAGAGCCGCGTCTGCCAGCCCTCGAGGAACGTCGGGTTTCGGTCGGTGAGACTCGTGAGCGGCCCGGCCCAGCCGTCCTGACGGTCGGTCGCGAACAACTCAACCGTGCACTGGTTGTCGCCCGTGGTAGAGCCGGCAATGGTCATGCGGTTGCCGCGTGCGCCCAGCAGCCGCTGCAGTTGCGCGCCGTCGTTGCGCTCCAGGGTGGCCGAGTCAAGCGTGTTGCTTGGCTTGAAGGTCCACAGCCGCGCGTTGGTGGCGCCGGAGGGCGTAGTCGGCGTGACACCTCCGGCGATGGTCAGCAGCATCAACTCGACCAGTTCGTCACCGCTGACCGGGCACCTGACCGATCCACCGGCCTGAATGGGGCCGAGCGTTGAGGCGCGCACGTTGTCGCGCGTGCCCGTCGCGAACGCATGCACCCGTTTGTCGCGCTGACGGGTGAACGAGACGTTGTCGTAATAGACCTTGCGGGTTGCGGCAACGGCAGTACCGACGGTCGTTTCCTTGCCGATTTGAACTACTTCTCTCCACAGTTCTCCAGGGATAAATCTACCCTTCCCTTCTTGGCGCGATAGAATCCACTTCGTGGCCTACCACCGAAAGGAGACAGTTGCCTGTCTCGGATGCGGCAATCTGTTTCAATTGGCCCCGAGTCGTGTCGGGCGGATTCTCACGTGCAGCCCCGCATGCAAAAGGGCTCGTAGGGGCCATCAAGTGCCTGAGCGATTCTGGGCACAAGTCGCCAAGAGCGGACCGACGGACTGCTGGCCGTGGCAAGGGTTCCGAAAGAACGGCGGATACGGCGTATTCAGTATCGGCACCTCCGCAATCAACCGAAGCGCGTTCAAATACGCGCATCGCATGGCTTGGGAACTGACCAACGGACCCATTCCCGACGGCATGTCGCTCCTGCACTCCTGTGACAATCCGCCGTGCTGTAACCCGTCCCATCTGTCGGTCGGCACCCAGAGAGACAACAACATCGACAGGGACACGAAAGACCGGGTCCGTCACGGTGAGACGCATAGCAGCGCGAAATTGTCCGTTTCGGATGTGCGGCAGATTCGCGAGCTCTACGCCACCGGCAACATCAGCCACCGCAAGCTCGCCCGCGCATTCGGAGTAAGTCATCAGACAGTTGCCGGGATCCTCAAAGGCGAGTTCTGGCGTCGCGCATAAGTTCGCCAGGCATTACGGGTTACCTCCGTCCTGTTGTGCCGTGGGTTCGGTTGGTTGGTCGGCCGCCTTCTCCAGGGCTGCAATGGTCTTCGCGGTCGCTTTCTCGGCGGCCTTCTCCACGCGAGCAATGGCCGGCGCCATCTGCTCGTCGGTCTTCACCTTCCAGAAGCCAGACACCTCGACCGTGGCTCGCTGCTCATCGCTGAGCAATTGCCACTCGTCCTCGGTGAGGTCCTTGTTCGGAATGCCCGTGAAGTATTCGTCCGGACGGTCCTCAATCCGTTTCGCTCGGACCGGCTGCTGCAGTGGCATGGTTGCGACTCCTATCGTGGGATGACGGTCGAGACGACCACGGGACTAACCCGGAACTCTGCACCTGCGATGGGCCGATACGCGGGCTCGCGGGCGAGGGAGAAATCCAGAGACGACGTGCGGACCGTACCCGAGAGGGTCCGGTCCGAGAGCCAGGCCTCCATGAAGGAATCGCGCCAGTCGGCGAGCGTGTCCTCCGCATTGGCCTCCGCGGTCGCGACGCGGTATGCCCACTCGACGAAGAAGTTGATGGTCGTCTCGTGGTACTGCGCCATCTTGTCCGAAGGTGCCGCATCGCCCACGCTGACGCTCGCCGTCACCTTGTTCTGCAGCGACTCAGGGATGCCCTTGTAGGTGGCCTGCGTCCCGGCCGTGCTATCCAGAATGGCTTTGATCGCAGTCAGCGCGGCCTTGGTCTTCCCGGCGTAGCTCATCGGCCAAACCCGTCGCTCGAATGGATGCTGTCGCGGAGATCGCCAGACTTGCGCGGCGCACGGGATTGCGCCGTCTTCACGCCTCGCTTCAGCAGCGTCGACCAGGCCGAGCGCACCGCGGCTGGCCCTTTCCAGATGGCCGGCCCGAGTTGGTCCGCGGCTGAGCGCTCGATCTCCTGGACGCCGGCCTCGAAGTAGAACGTCGGCCCTGAGCGGCGAGCGAGCCGCCCGGTTCGGTACCGCCCATAATTCTGGCCATAGGCGTAGGGCAAATCGGAGCGGATCGTGTCTTTGCGGCCTGCCAGCGCCTGCACCGCATCGCCGACTGTCTGCAAGTGCTCAATCGCCTCGTCTAGCCCTCTGACGGCGAGGCCGAATCCAACGTCCATCTAGACCTGTCGCACCACGTCGCACTGCCGATAGAAGAGCTCATTTAGCAGCGCGACCCGCGTATCGAATGTGCCTGCCTGCACCTGCCAACGGACGCCGTCGATCGCCACCTGGGCGTTCTCAGGCATGACGTAGGCGGGGTCCCATCGCAGAATCCGCCGCGCCATGATCTCCTGCCGCTCTGCGTAATTGGTGCTCATCGTGGGCAGATGCGACAGCGTGCAAGCCAGGCCGGTCTTGATGACCGTGTCGTACAGACCCGTCGTCGCGTTTTCGCCGTACACCGTTGCCGTGTTGGTCAGGAACAGTTCGCGCAGCGTGTCGAGCTCAGCAACGTTCATCATGGGACGCGCTGCTCGTCTGGCAGAACGATGTACGGATCGTGGGGTCGCTGGACACGGAAGACCCGCGCGCCGAACACCAGGTCGTCGACCGCGAGGCCGAGCGCCTGACAGTCGCCCTCTGCGATCTTCAGCATCTCGCGCGCCTGCTCGTTGACCTGCTGGCGGTCGAACCGCTGCTCATACGTGGCAAACGAGTAATTGCCAGCCGTGGCCTGCACGACCGCGCGCCAGATAGCGCGGCGCCCGAGCGCGCGCAGACCGCGAATGTCGGTGACGCTGGCGATGTTGCTGGTATCGGACTCGAGCAGCGCATCATTGACTGCTTCGATGACCTGCGTCGACCCGGCGTCCCAGCCCAGCGCGCCCGCAAGATCACCCAGCACACTGGCCAGATAGTCTGCGAACGCTGCCTCGGTGTAGGACGTCGGGACGGGCATGACTCAGGGCTCAGGCGTAGCCCAGCGCCGCCATCCGACGCTTGTCTTCCGGCGAGCCTTTCTCTTCGCCGTAGGCGTTGATCTTCGTCTTACCGTCCGCGGCCAGAAAGTAATGCTCGGCCGGGTCTTCGGGTTCGGTCGAAGCGTTCGGCCCGGTCGGACCCTCCGGCGCCCTGGTCAGATCGGCCAGCGCCTTCGCGACGTCGTGCGTCGTAACCGCGGCTGACTGCGCCGCTGGTGCGCGAGTTTCCTTATGCTCGTCTGCCATCTGAGAGCCTCCCTAGATCGTCGGCACGCTGTAGGAGCCGTTGTTGAACTGAAGCACAGCGCCGCCGACGCGCTGCCAGACGCCGATGCCGAATTGACGCTCGTACGACCGGGCCCGCAGCGGTAGCCGCTCGTCCTCGTACAGAAACTGCAGGTCGCCGAACTGCGGCGCCTGAGACGGCACCCGCATAGCGAGCACTGGCATCTGTCCCTCGATGTAGGCGAAGGCGTAGTTGGCGATCGCCCACGGCCGGATGCGGATCAGCGCATTGCCGTAGTAGCCGATGTCGCGGTTGTACAGGTCGGTGTAATTGGCTCGAAGGATCGGCTGGTTTGCGTTCTGGTTCAGTGTCACGCGCGGATCAACCAGCGCCACAAAGCCCGTCAGGCCGCGCCACGTCGCCTCGTCGGCGCTGTTGATCACCACGACTGGCTGGCCGCTGTTGTAATGCTCCTGCACGGCCGTGATCAGGTTGGTCGCCGCAGTCGTGGTCAGCGTTGCGTTCGCCAGGTAGTGATTGTGCGAGGTCGCGAACACCTCGCCGTTCGGGCCGACCGGGTAGCCGGCGCCGTCGTTGTTGGCGAACGCACGGACCGTCAGGGTCGTGCCAGCTGGGAAGCCCAGATAGTCGACGTAGCTCGAGTTCGTGCTCGAGTTGTAGATGGCCCGCTTGGCCTGGCGGATGATCTGGTTGCGGTCAGCATCGAAGATCGCGGCGACTTCTGCGGCGAGCTGGGCCGCCGAGTTGGAGGCCATCCACTGGCGCGTCCATTGGAGCGACTGGCCGAAGCGGCGCAGCGGGAAGTCGGTCGTGACGGCCGCGCTGATCTTCTGCGCGTCAGCCTGGCCCCACTGGTCCATCTCGTCCATGGTCTTCGTGTCGCCCGTGCCGTACGACCGACGGGTGTCGGTGGTTCGGTCGATGAGCGCGCCCATCATCTCCTGAACCTGGCTGTTGTGGGCGTCCAGCGCGGCGCTGATCGAGTCCCAGGCGCGGTCTTCGCCGAAGGCGACAACGCTCTGGCGTACTGCCGCCAGGGTGTCGAGCGTAGAGAGGGTTCCGTAAGCCATCGTTCAGCCCTCCCCTAGTACCGGCTCTGGTAAAGGCGGATGCGCGTCGCGTCCACCACGAAGCCGATCGGAGCCGTGCCGCCCGTCGAGGCAGCGCTGTCGAGCGCGCCTGCGGTCGTGCCGCTCAGAAAGACATCAGCGCCAGGCGTGAGGCCGGCGCCATAGCGGAAGTTCACGTCCCAGACGAGGGTCACCGCCTCGCCAGAGGTTGCAGCCGCGGCAGCGAACCCGCGCACCTTGGCTGCCGCGTTGGCCGCCGCGCCCGTGCTGCGAATTACGACACCCGATGAGTTGACGTAGCAGGCGTCGCCGGCCGCGATGGCGTCGCCAGCCAGCAGGCCAGCGATCTGGTTGTTTTGTGGGGGCAATACCGAGGACATGCTCGGTGTGCCGCTCTTCGCAATGGCTGCCAAGGCCGAACTCCTTTACGAGCGGCCTTGACATCGTCGGCCGCTGGTTACCCGAGAGGCTGGTACTTACGCGTGGCGATGAGCTTCACTTCGTTCTCCTTGACCTGGTCCTCGCGGGTTTGCGAGCCGTTCGATCGCGGAGTGCCGGGCACTGGCTGAGCTGCGGGCTTGCCTGCGAGGTAGGGCTTCGCTTTCAGCAGTTGCTCGACGAGCTTGTCCGCGTTCTTCAGCGCGCCGCCGTCGTCCAGATCGAAGTCCGATGGCTTGAGCAGCGCGTACACGTCCTCGGGGTCTGCCGCGCCAGCTTTCGCCGCCGCGCGTTCGATCGCCTGTCGGTTGCTCGTCTCGACCATCCGCTTCTCAGCGTCGGTCGCCTTGCGCTCGAGGTCCGCGATCTGCTCCCTGAGCCGCTCGACTTCCGACTTCTCCGCATCCTCGCGCTCTTTCTCTTTGGCCTTGAGTAGCTCAAGTTCCTTGAGTTGCGCTTTCGAGGCCTTCTGTTCGTCGCGAAGTTTGCGGATGGTTGCGAGCGCGCGTTCCTTATCGAACTCGTCACCGCCGTCGTCCTCGGTTCCGCTCCTGGCGCCACCTGAGGCTGGCGGTCTGTCATCGCCGTGTTGTCCGTCTGCGGGCGGGTCTTCCGCGCCTGCGACTACTGGGAAGGTGCGCCCGCTGGCCTGCCAGTACGGGATGCCGTTGATGGTGACCAGGACCGGCATCTCGCCGCCCGTCAGCGTCTCGCTGTTGGTCAATGAAGGTAGCACCGTTTCAGACCTCCGTCAAAGAGTGGAATGGGAGCATGCTTCAGTGTCCGACGTGGAAGTGAGGTAACCCGCCCTTACTGAATGGGCAGCGATAGACATGCATGCCATCGTGAACAAAGTGCTGGGCTGCCGCCGACGTGCCGAACCACATTTTTCCGCGGCACCCTTTCCGTCGAAGTCTGCGCTTACTTGCCATCAATGCAGACCTGTAACTCAGAAACCGTATCGACTTCCCGGCTTAGGCGGGTCCGGACGCTTCACGTAGTACTCGCGCCAGCCCCGGCGCGACTCTGGATCAGGCAACCAGAGCACGGCTGCAGAGTCCCACGTGGATGGCGGCTCGCTCGCAGGCTCGGCACGGCCGACTGGCAATTCCGAGGGCGGATCGAGGGCGTCTTCGATGATCTGTCGCACCTTGAGTCCCACAAGTCTAAGCCGCGGGTGCCATCCTGTACGCCAGCGAGCAATGGCAACGTGAGAGGCATTGGCGCGATCCGCAAGGCACGAGCGTGCCGATCGGGACCCAGCCGGCGGCCGACGCCGCGAGGCAGCCCGCGCAGTGGTCAGCTGCGCCGAGTTGGTTCCGTTCTTGCTGCATGCCGCGCTGCTGAGCCGCTCGACGCTGCGCGGCACGGTGGGTCGCCCTGGCTGAATCCGCGTACATGGTCGCGCGCGCCAGGGCGCTTCCGTTCAATGGCTGTCGGCCGCTCTCCAGTTGGTTTGCGAACTCTCGCAAATAGGCATATTGACTTCTGATCCGCTGCCCGACGAACCCGAAGTCCGACTGATCGAGGTTGCTCCAGCCGCCCACGGCCGTCGCGAGCCCGACCAGGTGTACGACCTTCACCGACTGCATCATCTGGACTTGCCAGGTGCTGAGCGGCAAGCGTCCGTCGATGAGCGATTGCGTCATGTCGCGCATGGCCCGCGCCTGCGCCTCGATTACTTGGTCGAGCGCTGAGCGGATAGCTGTCTCGCGAACGAATCGCCCGTCAGCGGTGCGATAGCGGCCCGTGGCCGGGTCCCAAACGAATGCCGTCGCTCAGCCCTCCGCTCGCGCGTCGAGCAGGTCCCGCAACGGTGCAGGCGCCGCTGTACGCCAGAGGGCTTGCCCTAGCGCCACATCGGCCGGCGTCGGCTCCGCGAGCATGTCGAGTTGGGCGGGTGTCAGGTCGAGCGCCGGCCCCAGGACTGTGGTGGGATCTTGAGGCCGGACAACTCGAACCCCCGGCGACGGAGGCGCGCCGTCGCTAGTCACGCGTGCACCAGCACGGATTCGAGTTGCCGCAGCTTGGCCGCGGCGTGCTCGTCCTCCGGGTGCTCAGCAACCTGGAGTTGGAGCAGATGCAGATTCCGCTGGCTCTTGCCGCGCTGGTCGTAGACGTCGGGCGCGTACCCGAAGTGGACGATCGACACGTCGCCGCCGATCAGCACGACCTCGCCACGATCAGGGTCAGGCAGCCAGACCGGGACCTCGTGAACGCGCCGGTGGTAGCGGATCTCGGGCCGTCGCCTGAACAGCCGCGCCGACGTCGGAAAGACCGACCGCAAGGTGCCGTCGAGGTCGTAGTTGGCCAGCATGAAGGCGATGCCAAGCACGCTCTGCTCGGTTGGCTGCTGGGAGGCGCACTCAACAATCTCGCGTATGGCTGCAGCGCCCGCGCCGGTCAGCCGCTCGTCGGCGTCCAGCATCAGCAGCCAATCGCCACGCGCCGCGTCGAGCGTCAGATTCCGCGCGTACGAAAAGTCGTCGCGCCAGTCGAACGGAATGATGGTCGTCGGGTAACTGCCGACATCCTGCGCGATGCCCAGCGTTCGGTCTGACGAACGCGTATCGATGCCGATGATCGCCTCGTCGACCAACCCGTCAACGCTGCGCAGCATGTCCGCGAGGAATGCCTCTTCGTTCCAGGCGATGGCGATCAGCGAGAGCTTCACTGCGTCACTCCATCCGGCTCGACCACATCCTCAGTCGCCATCATCTGCTCACGTGCAATAGCGGCCAGGCGGTCCTGGGTGAACTGCGCTGCACGCTCAGCAGTCCAACCAAAGACCTCCTGGACCGCCATCTCGATAGGCATCCCAGCCGAAACGTACGACGACAGCGCCATGCCGTCGGCCTGTTGCGACTGAGCGCGTTCCAGTTCGTCATTCGGCAACACGTCGCGTTCTTCGAAGCAGTGCTCGAAATCGCCCGCGTCGAAGCTCCCGACGTCCTTCCACAGGCCGGCGTTCACGCCCATCGTCAGCGCCATCTGGTCGGCCCGCACCAGAGCGCTCTCCGCGTTGCCGCGCGCTTCCTCGAGCCGCGCAATCGCCGGCGCCAGCATCAGCCGAACGGCGCGCCCGGACAGCGAGTTGCCCATCTCCGAAATCCTGTACATGATCAACTCGGGCAGGTCCTGCTCCAATTCGACCATGTGGTCCTGCAGGATGTGCAGCGGCCCTTCGTAATTGATGTTCGGTACCAACTGCTTCAGCGTCGCGTTGCTCGGCAGCGTGATGAACGTGTCGTCGCCAATGGTGACCGTGCCATCGGCCGAGCTCGCCTGCGACGGGTCAGTCTCATTCACGCGCACCGGCGGTAGCGGCCTGCCCTGCGAATCGACGCCGACCCGCTCGAGCGCGTTCGTCACGTTGTTGTGCCTGAAGACCATCTGGCCCAAACGCGTCGCCTGACGATTGGCTTCGTCGATCTTGTCAAGCGCCGGCACGACCGCCGCCAACCCGCGGTCGTCGCCAATGTCGGCGAACTTGGCGTGCACGATCGGGATGAAGTCGATCCCGAACGAGGCGATGGGTTCCTCGCGCAGGGGCCTGCCGAGTTCCTCGGTCGGCGTTGCGGGTTGGTCTTGATGCTCCCACACCCGGAACAGGCCCGTGCGCTTGTCCCATATTTCGACGTGCTGGTACGGAGTAGTCGTGCCGTCCGCGTGGCGGCGCAGCATCGGCACATCGATCCGCGCATACGTCAGGAAGTCACGCTCGTCGGCGTCGAAGTCGGTCATCTGCTCGGGCTCGATCGGCCGCATGTAGACGCGGCGCCCGTCGTCGGTCTGCGCCACCTGGATGAACAGGTCACCATAGAGCGCAAGGTGCCGAGCGCCGACCTGCTTCGTGCTACCCCAGTTCGACCATTTCCAGACCTGCTGGATCGGCTCGACGATATCGGGGTTGTCGGCCATGATCGGCAGCGCCTGCGGCAGTGTGCCGGGCCAGAGGTGGCCGGCGTGGAACTCGACGACCCGAAAGGTCGGGTTGCGAATCGGCTTCAGCGCCTCAGCCGCGACGCCCTGCCGGCGCAGCACATCGCGCAGCACGTCGTACAGCCCGTTCGAGTAGTAGTAGGCGCGCAGGACCCGGTACAGGTCCATATGGTTGGCCGTGTTCGAGACGCTGCGGCCACCAGCCGGCATCGCTGGCCGGACGCCGTACAGCCCCTGTACCCAGTTCGTCAGCCCGGACGGCAGTCCGCGCGCCCAGTTCATGACCATCAGGCGGCCTTCGCCCCGCCGCGCGCCCGGAAGCCTTCAGCCAGGATGTTCTCGCAGTAGATCACGAGCTGCGCAAAGGCGTCTGCCTGATCGCGAAACGTGCTCGTCGGCACGCTGAAGAGCTCGTCCTCGAAATCGAGGAGCCACGGCACGGTTTCGTTTGGCTCTGGCAACAGGATGCAGTCATTCTTGCACCACACGGCTGCCTGGTTCGCGCGCGTGTCCTTGTCGCCCTGTGGCTGGAACGGAATCATGGTAGCCCGCAGCGCGTCGCTAGAGCTTGCCATGATCGTCTGATAGGCGCTCGTGCCGCTGGCCTTGTCCTCGATGAGCACGCCGCGGAGCTTGCCGTCGACCGCGTATCGCTCAGTCCAGCGCTGCATGACGATGGGCAACTCTGGGAACTCGAGCCGGTCGCGCCAGACCTCGCGTATGGCCATCTGATAGTTCGGCTCCAACTCGCCGACGACAACCGCCGTGAAGGCTGACGTGTTCGTGTCCTTCAGCGCCGTGTCCCAGCTGATCCAGCGGCCGATACAGCGCGACCACATGCGCTGGAGGTTGTCGGGCGAAGCATCGTAGCGGTTCTGATTGCGGTACCACCGGCGTTTGAAAATCGACCCGCCCGGCGAGGTCGGCGCACCCTGATAGACCGCGTTCCAAATCGGATCAGGCGTAGTCGCCTGTAGCTCGAGGACTTCGGCGAGGCTCTTATGCTCGGGCCAGAGCGCCGGCCCGTTCGAGTGAAGCTTGACCCGGTGAGTGACTGGCATCAGGCCGCCTTTGCCAACTCGGCGCCAGCGACCGGCTCACCGAGACGGTTCCAGTCCACATCGTCTGGATACATGACAGTGGCGTACACGTCTGGCCCCTCGTTCAGCAGGTTCATGTGGCAGACAACCCAGTCGCCAGCGGCGCGCGCGTGCGCCAGATAATCGTCAGGATGCTGGCTCGTGCCGATCAGCACGGCGCGGCCGACCTCAGCCTTCCGCCGCGACAGGAACGAGCGGTGCGCCCAGTCCTCGACCTTCTTCCGCTCCGTCGGCGACTGCGCCACCGAGCCGCTCAGCAGGTCGTCGCCCACGACTTCGTCCGCGCGGCCGCCCTCGATCGTCCCATTCGTTCCAGCCGCGGCGATCGACGGGTGCAGCCGACCAGAGAACGGAATGCCGTACGGCGCCACACTCCACTGATTGGTGCCCCAGCGCAGACCGCCCTCGTGCGCCCGGACCGGCATCACCCCGGGGAACGTCTCACGCCAGGCGTCCGAGTCGACCATTGCGCGCAGCGACATGGATCGGGCCGTGGCGATATCTGCCGTCGCCGAGCCGATGATCACGTTCTGTTGCGGGAAGATGCCGATTCGACAGCCAAGGTAGGCGAGGATCGTCCAGGTCGTCTTCGCCGACTCAGGCGGGGCGATGATGAGCAATTTGCGAATGCGGAAGTCGCAGAGCAGCTCAAGCCAGAGTTGATGGTGCGCGGCTGGCCGGATCGGCTCGCCATCATCGGTCTGGATATGTAGCGCGGCAAAGGCGGCGACAGCGGCCGGTGTGATTTTCCGCGCACGCGCCGCGGATCTAACGATTTCGCGCAGCCGGTCCGTCTCGGTCGGCTCCGAGATCTCGATCGCCTCAGTCGGGGCCGGCGGACTCGGGGAGTGCAGGACCGGCGGCTTGAGTCCCGATGAGGCCCAGCGCTTGCGCTGTTGTGGCGATGCCAGCGAGCTTATCGCCGATAACGCCGTGAGCGATTGCGAGCTTGTCGGGATCGTGAGAGCGGCAGTACTCAGGATCACCGAAGACCTCGGCCTGGCTGATCATGGCGCGTAACGCGGCGCTGAAGTAGCCCATGATCAGATCCTGGTACGTCTCTTTTTTGGACTGGCCAAGCTCGGCCAATTGCGGACCGAGTCTGGCGGCCATGTGTGAGACGGTCCGCGCAGGCAAGCCGGTGATCTGACAGACTTCGGCTTGCGTCTTGCCGAGCAGCAGCAGCGATTCGGCTGCGGCCCGCAGCGTCGGCGGATGGGCTCTGCCGCGAGTCATTCACGGCTTCCGTCCGACGATGAACTCGCCACGCTGGAGCTTGGCTCTGAGGCTGAGGCCGTACGCGAGATGGTTGAGTTGGTCCTGATCATGAAGTTGAGTGTGGGCCGGGCAATCCTCGAGGATCGTTCCTTCGTGCGGTTGGCAGGTGCAGTTGCGCTTGCACGCCTCAAGCAATCGGGCATATTCCTCAGGCGTCCCCCTCCAGAGCAGCCCGGCCACACCGCATTCTTGGCTATCGCGCCGGTTGGGCCGGAGGCGTGAGTGGGAACTGCGGCGACGTCAATCGTGGTTCTCCACCTTCAGCAGCAGCCTGTACGAACGAGTAGCGCCCGTGTTGAGGGTCGCATTCCAGATCCACTCGTACTGGCCGGGGGTCAGCACGGTCGCATCGAAGCGCTGGGTCACGACCGTAGATGCCACAGTGGCGGCTTTCCAGCACATTGGGATCCTAAGCTTAGAATTCCACGTGGACAAGTTGTCGCG
>JADMIO012763235.1_pt1 | contig 56809 bp, 25 predicted proteins | sample 8958161 | NCBI WGS metagenome assembly JADMIO01 (sample SAMN16585339, study PRJNA669376) | soil metagenome | isolation source: Crop rotation soil | place: USA: Cullars Rotation, Alabama | collected 2011
GCCGCGACTTCAAGTCACGTGAATTCCAAGCTTCGGATCCCACTGTGCTGGAAAGCACAGAAGTCTCGCAAAGGCCGGCTCACGCGACGTGACGCAGGACTCGGGAACGAGAAGACTTTATCCCAGCAGCTCACGGCGAACTTGCCCTTCGCCCACGGCTCGCAGCGGCCGGCCGAGGCGGTCGTGGACCATGGTATTGGAATCGATGCCGAGCAGATGCAGACTGGTGGCGAGGACATCTTTCGGTGAGATCGGCGTGTCGGCCACTTCGGCTCCAGTGCGGTCGCTGCGGCCAACGACCTTGCCGCGTGCGATGCCGCCGCCGGCAAAGGTCGCTGAATAGACTCGCGACCAGTGATGCCGCCCGGCTCCGCGCGGCTTCCAGTCGATCTTCGGCGTGCGGCCATGCTCGCTGACGCATACGACCAGCGTCTCGTCGAGCAGCCCGCGTTGCTCCAGGTCGAGGATTAGTGCGGAGTACGCTTCGTCGAAGACCGGCAGCAGATACTCTTTGAGCCGCGGGAAGTGATTCGCATGGGTATCCCAGCACGAGCCGCCGAATGGCTCGAAGGGATCCCAAAAGACCGACACGAATTGGCAGCCCGCTTCGACCAACCGGCGCGCGGCCAGGCACGACTGCCCGAACAGCGTCATTCCAAAGCGGTCGCGCGTCGGGGCTGGTTCTCGTTGCACGTCGAGCGCGTCGCGCACGCGAGGATTGGCCACCAGCGACCAGGCCAACTGTCGCTGTTGGTCGAACGCCTCGACGGCCCGATTCTTTTCCAGCCAGGAGCGATTGCGATCGAACTGCGCGAGCAGCGAGCGTCGCAAGCCGAGTCGGGCCGGAGAGAGCTTTTCGGCTTCGGCGGTGTCGCCGGAGAGCAGAAACCGCCCACTCGGTTCGATCCCGGCGAAGGGATCGCGCACTTCCTGGGTCTGCGAATCCCCGAGCTTGGGAACGATGCGCGTGCCGCGACCGTCGAAGTCGGTCCAGACCGGATCGTACGCTTGGCCCAAGAACGAGGCGTACGGCCCGGCCAACGTCGGCAGTGTGCTCTTCGAGCCAAACCGCCATGGCAGTCCCAGATTGCGCGGCACGTCCGGCGCGCGACCGGCGGCACGCCGCGATTCGACATAATCAACGACTGACCCCAGAAACGGCCAGTGCTGCGGATCGCGTGGGTTGGCCTCAATCGAAGGATTGTAGGTCGGCATGCCGGTCAGTGCGTACGCGACGCCATGCACGGGGTACGAGTGCGTCATGGAACGCACGATCGTCAGCCGGTCGACAATCTTGGCCACGCGCGGCAAGCGTTCGCAGATCGAGACGCCGGGCACGCTCGTCGCCATCGCGCCAAGCTCGCCTTGAATTTCGACGGGGGCTTCAGGCTTCGGATCGAACGTCTCGTGCTGCGGGGGCGAGCCGAACGGAAAAAGCAGGATGCAAGCTTTGGCCCTCCCCGCGGAACGATCGCCCGGGCTCTCTGCTTGCGAGGCTTTTAAGCGAAGGGCCTGATCGAGGCCCAGTCCGAAAGCTCCCAGCCCGCCCACGTGCAGCAGATCACGGCGCGTGAGCCCATCGCAGAGCGTTTTTCGCGAACCGAAAAGGCGGAGCATGAACCTTGCCCGGGCGACGAAATGGATTTCAAGACGGCGCTCGCGTGCCGACCAGCGGCCGGCTCGGCCTGCACGATCGCAGCGGCCGTAGTATCCGCCGGTCTCGTGTGTCCGTCAACTTTTTCCATCCCAATAGCGGCTGGCGTGGACCATGGCTGCTTCGGCAAGTGAAATTCGTTTTCGCGAGCCGATCACCGAATGATCAATCGATTCAGCTTCGGACTCAGCCGTGGATTCGTCGATTCCATCTGGCAGCGGATTTGGAGGTATCGCTCGACCTTCAGATCGGCATTGCGCTCGATGTCGCGCCACGGCGACCATTCTCCCGAATCGCGCGAGCGAATCGACAAGCGAAGTCCAGTTTCTTTGATCCCCTCCGCATAGCCGACGCTTCCCCAGCCGTTGCCACAGAACCACAGGCGGAAGACACCATCCACAATGTCGACTTCGGGATATTCGACCATCTTGTCGTCCCAGGCCGGAGCAGTGCTCGGGCTGAGAACCGGTTCCACGGGACACTTTTCCCAGGCGATGCCATCAAGGCTTTCCGCGTAGTAGATGCGATAGTCGGGCTTGGCGAACGAGTACCACATCCGAAACACTCCGTCATCGTGCCGAACGTAGCAGCGCGACAGAATGATGCGGTCCGCGTTGTCGCTGAAGTCAGGCGAAAGGACCGGGTTCTTGGCATACTTGGTCCAGTGAATCCCATCGGGTGATGTGGCCAGACACTGATGAATGTGCTTTTTCCCCGGCTTATTGCCCAGGCCGGCGGTGTACCACATCATCCATTGCTCGCCGACTTTGACGACCATCGGCACGCAGGCGCCGCCGCCGTCGTACGAATCGGGATCGCCGCGATCGAGGATGGGCGTCTCTTGAAAGCGTTTCCAGGAGAGGCCCGCGTCGAACGATTCGGCGAGGCCTAAAGCCCACGGCGTGCCCGGTCCTTGGTAGCCCCAGCCGGTGTAGTACATGCGCCAGTGAGTGTCGGTTACCTTAACGACGCGCGGTTGATTGATCTGGCCTCCTTCCCAGTTGTCAGTCCGTGGCTTGAGGACAGGACTGGCGGGGTTCTCCTTCCAGTTGAGCGGGTCGCGGATGCTGCCGTCGGCGAATCCGATCCCGCCTCCTTTTTCGCCGGCGTAGAACATGCGATACGTTTCGCCGTCGGCCATGCGAATGATGGACACTCCGTTGGTCCACTTATCCCACGGGCCGGACTTGTGCGGTCCATAGACGGGATTGCCGGGATGCTTTTTCCAGGTCTGAGGCGCTGTCCATTGTTCGATCCAGTCGACGCGAATCGACCGTGCGTCACCAAGATCGATCGGCTTGGTTAGGAACTCGCCCCGATCCTTGTAGCCCGCCGCAGTCTTCTCCAGGCCCAGCCGGCCACGGTCGTCGAGTTGGACCTGATCGCTCTCTCCTTGGCTCAGATCAACGTGTGGAGTCGCGGTCGGAAGGATGAGAGAGAGGAAGACAACCCAGGTGTTCATGCGAAATCCCAATGTAACAACATGAAAGTAAAGCGCCGCGGTAACAGCAGCGGTGCGTAAGGCCGCCGCGGAACTTATTTCTCTTGATACAAATAGACCGGCCCCAGCAGACCGCCGGTCCCGAGCTCGTTGATGAACGTGTGAGTTCCTTCGATCGTGATCTGGTTTTCGGCGTTCGGTTTCAACGCAGTGGAGACATCGAAGGAAAACGGGGCACCGTAGCCATTGGCGCGATCCAGCGTTTCTCCCTTGGCGTTGACGAACGGAATCGCCTGGCCGTTGACGAACACGCGCGCCGTGCCGTCCGTGGCCGAGATCCACAAGAAGGTCTTCTTGTCTTTGGGTACCGCTTTGACGGGCACGCTCGCACGATACCACACCGGGCCGTAGAAATCCTGCAGGCCAATCGTATTCCAGGTCTCGACGGAAACGTCGGTCGTGCTCCAAGCGTGATCGTCAAAGTCCGCCTTGTGCCAACCTTGCGCTTCGCCCGTGCGCGGCTTGTCCTGCGCGTATTTCCAGTTGCGCAGCGGAGCGGAAACCCACTTGTGGTTTTCGGAGATCCGTCCCGCATCCAAATAGGGCGGCTGAATGTACCGGACAAACCAATTGCCTCCGGCCGTGTATTTCGTCCAGCGAATCTTGCTGAACGCCCCCTGGGTCTGGTACTGGTCGCCGAGCTCGATTTGGCGCGCGAGCCACTTCTTGCTGTCGACTCCCAGATTCTCTAGCCGACCTTCCGAGAGGTCACGCCGCAACTGCATGAAGAGCTCCATCTGGGCCAGCGAATCCTCCTGCATTTTGACGCGGCGTGCCTCCATCGGCGTTTTCGCGGCTGCGATTGCTTCCGTCATCGCGGCCCGGGCGGACTTCAAAAACTCCGGCGTGAAGCGGCGTGGATAGCTCCAGTTCGCGCCGGCGTGCTCATCGACTTTGGTCCAGGCGTCGTCCCACAGGGTCCAGTACTTTCGCATCGGTTCGGCGGCGGCCCCGTAGAAGCCGGTGAAGAACTCGTCGAGGATTTCGGCCGGTTTCGCCTGCGGGTTCCACGCCATGCGGTTCGTCAGGTAATGGCCCGGCAGAATCTCGTCCATGTTGGTCATGCCTTCGGGCTGCCAATATTTCACGTTGCTGGCGTAGATGATGGGCAAGTCCTCGCTCATCTGATGCATCATCGGATACGGGGCGGTGTATTCCGCCAGGTTGAACATGTACTGGTAGTACGAGACCTTCGACGTCGTCTTGCCCCAGTCTTCGACAATCTTCCGCATGCGATGGCGCGACTCGCAATTGTCGGTCATGGCATGCGCACGGCAGTAGTTGATGGGCGCTAGTTGCACGGCCAGGTTGGGATGCAGTTTTTCACGCGTCGGCGCTTGGGTGAACTGGACATAAGCCAGGAAGCCGAAGTGAACGTCCGGATGCTGCTTGGTGACGCGCGTCGCGATGCGGTTGCAGAAATGGACGAAGCGATCGGTGATCGAGACGGTGTTCATCACCGGATCGAAATCGCCCGTGTCGAGTGCCTGGCACTTGGGGCATTCGCAAAAGTTCGAACCGTCCTGCGGCGAAAGTGAAAAGTAGCGGCCGCTCCCCGCGCTCACACGGGCGATGATGGCATCGGCCACCGCGTCCGAGACTTCCGGATTGGCCCAGCAGAAGCGGCCGTTGACGCTGCGCACTCCTTTAAACATCGCGTTCCAATCGGGATGCGCTTCAAGCTGCTTGCGGGTGAGATAGCCAAAGTCGCCGCTCGCCTTCGAATAAACTTCCAAGGCATGCCCGGCCGGAACGCCGCGGCCGCCGCTGCGAATGCGCCGCAGATAGACCGAATCAAGATGCCACAGAAACCGCCCCTCCGTGCCCGGCGCGCTGGAGGTGTCGCCAACTGCCAGCGTGACGGTAGTGCGCTGCGGGATCACTTCGCCCATGTCGGAAGGCATCATCCAACGGCAGCCCAGCCGCTCCAGGACTTCGTAGATCGCGAACGACGTCGATTGCTCGTTCTCGCCCATCAGGCCGATGCCTGCGGGTTTGACCACCACGCGAAATGCCTGGCCGGAAGGATCTTTGAGCGTCATCGGCCCGAACTTTTGCACGGCGAGCTCGCCCACGTAAATCGGCAAGCGCTTGTCGCCGCTTGCTAAAGGAGCCGGGACGATTTCGATTTTCGCCCCCGACATCTTTTCGAGGTACATCGCCAAATCTTCGACAGACTCACGCACGAGCCGCCGACTGCGTTCGGCAGTGCGCTGCTCGGCCGTGACCTTGGCTTTGGCCGGAGCATCCGGGATCAATAGCTCCGGCGCTACGACGATCACCGCTTCGGCCTTGCCATCACGCACCACGGTCACGGAGGGACCGTTCGCCGCGGTTCCAGCCGGCGCTGCCACAGCGGAACTTGCCAGGAGGGATGTCAGAGTCAGCAGTGAGCACAACCAGCGTGTTTTCATCGAGTGGTCAATCCTGGGGAGGGAATTCTCTGCGAAGCGTGTCCGATTCTAGTTGAACCCGCCCGTGAAATCGCCCACTCCCGAGAGCTACACGCCCGCCGGCCAACTGGTAGAGCTCCTTCATTTCCTAGGGAGATTCCCTACGTCGATGGGCAACGTGCGTCGACCGTCCATGGCTCTCGGAGAGAACTAAGCTTGTCTGAGCGCTCTGCGGAGTGCATTCAATGCAACGTTGATTTGGCTGTGAAATCGACACGTGGATTGGGAACCGAGGCGGCTGCGCTGCATGTTCGTCAAGCGACCTTATCTGCTGGCCATCGCTTGGATTCTCGCCATCGTCGCTGGCGGGGTCACGTTGGGACGCCATGCGGCGACTCCAGGGCGATCGGGAATGCCGCCCAGGCAAGTTCCTCGTGAACGGGACACGGATGGCGGGCAGCAGCCGCTGCTGATGTTGTTTGTGCACCCGCAATGTCCCTGCACGCGCGCAACCCTCGGCGAATTGGCTCGGCTGATTTCACGACGCGAGCAGTTCTTCGAGACGCACGTACTGTTCTACAGGCCGGCCAAGGCCTCGCCCGAGTGGGCGGAAACCGACCTGTGGCGGGCAGCAAGCATGATTCCCGGCGTCCAGCTGGAGGTCGATGTCGACGGAGCGTCGGCCGCGCGACACGGCGTGATGACGTCAGGGCATTTGTTGCTCTACGACACGGCCGGCCGCTTGCAGTACTCAGGCGGCCTGACTCCGCTGCGGGGCCATGCCGGAGATGGGCCCGGCCGGAGCGCCGTGCTCTCGTGGTTGGAAACCGGCGCCGCCGTTCCCGCCAGCGGACCGGTCTGGGGTTGCTCGCTCCTTCAAGAATCGGCACAGACGGTACGGTAGGAGCCAACACGTGTCCGATGCCCGCCCGTCAAGCTCCGTCAATCCAGAAGATCGCGATGTGACCCGTCGCGCCAGCGAGCTGTTCTCCGAGCAATTGCTGGGCGTCTATCAACGGACCGACAAGATGTTTGCGGTCTTGATGGGTCTGCAGTGGTTGGCGGGAATGATCGCCGCGTTTTGGATCAGCCCACGGGCCTGGTCCGGCGACAAGTCGCAGATTCACCCTCACGTGTGGGCCGCGATTTTTCTGGGCTGCGTGACCTCAGCATTCCCGCTGTACTTGATCGCGACCTCCCGAGGCGCAGCGCTGACGCGTCAAGTCGTTGCGATCGCGCAGATGTCGTGGTCGGTCCTGTTGATTCATATCTCCGGGGGGCGGATCGACACCCACTTTCACGTTTTCGGTTCGTTGGCGTTTCTGGCGTTCTACCGCGATTGGCGCGTGATTGTCACCGCCTCGTTGGTGATTGCGGCCGACCATCTGCTGCGCGGCGCTCTGTGGCCAGAATCGGTATTTGGCGTCTCGGTATCCGACCTTTGGCGGCCGATGGAGCATGCCGGCTGGGTCGTGTTCGAGGATATCTTTCTCTGGATTTCGATCCGGCAAGGCTTGGACGAGATGCGGGCGATTTGCATTCGTCAGGCGAATCTCGAACAAGCCCAGGAGACGACCGAGGAACAGGTTCATATCCGCACCGCGGAGTTGCGGACTGCCAAGGCGAAGTTGCGGGCGATGAGCGATTCGTCTCCGCTGGGAATGTTCGTGTGCGACGCGCAGGGCGCCTTCGAGCAGGTCAATCGGATGTACGAAGTCATCTCGGGGTTGCCTTTCGAACAGATCCTCGGTTGGGGGTGGACCAGCGCAATCCATCCCGCTGACGCGGATCGCGTCCTCCACCATTGGCGCAAAGCTATTCTCAGCGGCAGCGACTTCCGCAGTCTTCACCGGTTTCAGCATCCCAATGGAACCGTGATCTGGACGAGCGTCGTCGCAGGTCCGATGCATGAAGGAGACCTGTTGACCGGCTTCGTGGGGGCTGTCGAAGACGTGACCGAGCAGCACCGCCTGGAAATGCAGCTCCGTCAGGCCCAGAAAATGGAGTCGATCGGACAATTGGCGGCCGGGATTGCCCATGAAATCAACACGCCCATTCAATACGTCAGTGACAACAATCGCTTCTTGCGCGATTGCTTCGCCAATTTGGAGTGCCTGCTGCGCGAGTACGATCAAGTGCTGGGCGCCGCCAAGTCCGATGCGCTGAGCGAGAAACTACTCGCCGAAGCGAGCCGAGCGCGGGATTCGGCAGACTTGGAATACCTGACGGCCGAAATTCCCCTGGCCATCGACCAATCGCTCGAAGGCCTCGAGCGTGTGGCTTCGATTGTCAGGGCCATGAAAGAATTCTCGCACCCGGGGGCCGACGAAAAGATCCCGACCGATCTCAACCACTGCATCGAGAGCACGCTGACCGTCGCCCGCAACGAATGGAAGTATGTGGCGGATCTCCAATTTGATCCGGATCCACGGCTCCCCTTGGTCCCCTGCTATCCCAACGATTTCAATCAGGTAGTCCTCAATCTCGTGGTCAATGCGGCGCATGCGATTGCCGACGCACCAAAATCAGAGCCGGCCGTGAAGGGAAACATCAGCGTCAGTACGCACCTGGATGACGACTGCGCAGAACTTCGCATCGCTGACACGGGGACCGGGATCCCTGAGAACATCCGCTCGCGAGTCTTCGATCCTTTCTTCACGACGAAGATCGTCGGCCGTGGAACCGGGCAAGGACTGTCCCTCGCCTATTCCGTGATCGTCGACAAGCTCGGTGGCAGCATTCACTTTAGCTCCGAAGTCGGTCAGGGTACGACCTTCGTTGTCCGCCTGCCGCTGGGAAGTGAAGCCCCCTTGGCCACGAGTGCGGCAACCTCCAGCCCGCCCTAACAGCAATCCATCAGGGGAGAGTCCGTGAAAAACGTCATGTTCGTCGACGACGAGCCAAGAGTGATTGATGCGCTGCGCCGCATGCTGCGCGATCAGCGGGACGCATGGCGCATGGAATTCGCACTCAGTGGTGAAGAGGCGCTGCGCCGCGTGGAAGCGGAACCGTTCGACGTGATCGTGTCCGACATGCGCATGCCAGGCATGGATGGCGCCCAATTGCTCGAAAGGGTTGTGGAACGATCGCCGCAGACGGTGCGGATCATTCTGTCGGGGCAAGCAGACCGCGATAACGTGCTGCGGTCGGTCGGACCGACGCATCAATTTCTGGCCAAGCCGTGCGATGCCGAAGTGCTGAAGTCGACCGTCAAGCGAGCTTGCAACTTGCGCGATCGCCTGGCCGATGGCGGGCTCGTGCAGTTGGTCTCGCGGATCCGGACGCTTCCCAGCCTCCCCTCAATGTACACGCAGCTCCTGGCGGAGCTCCAGACGAATGGCGGATCGCTGACTCGGGTGGGGGAGATCATTTCCCAAGATGTCGCGATGACCGCGAAGATCCTGCAGCTAGTGAACTCTTCCTTTTTTGGACTGCCGCGCGCCGTCTCGACGCCGATCCATGCGACGAAGCTCCTGGGATTGGAGACGATCAAGGCGCTCGTCTTCTCGGCCAGTGTGTTTTCACAGTTCGACGCTCCTGCGGAGACTTGCGCCGCCTTGAATCGTGCCGTGGAGCATAGTTTTCAGGTGGGAATGTGTGCCAAGGCGATCAGCAAGCAGTTCAGCTCGGATTCGAAACTCGTGGACGAAGCCTTCATGGCGGGAGTGCTTCACGACGTCGGGCAACTCGTCCTGATGACGAACCTCGCTGCGAAATATGAGGAAGTGAAGCAGTCGGCAGAACTCGACCAGCTGCCGACGTGGCGCATGGAAAAGTCCGCGTTTGGGGCCGACCATGGCACGCTCGGCGCTTACTTGATGGGCTTGTGGGGGCTGCCCGACACAATCGTGGAAACCGTGGCGTTTCACCACTATCCGAACGAAAGTCCCGGCGAGCAATTCAGCCCGCTCACCGCAGTCCACATTGCCGATGCATTCTGCCATGCGGAGGCGACTGCGGATGAGGTTCCTGAACTCGACGGGCCCTACTTGGAGCGCGTGGGAGTCGCCGATCGAATCGACTCATGGCGTGAATCATGCCGCTCGATCAGCAAGGAGAGCCCAACATGACCGCACCCCTCTTGATCGTCGATGATGATGAGAACCTGCTACGAGGCTACGAACGCTGGCTTCGTCGTCGATTTCAAGTCGTCACCGCCACCAGCGCTACTGAGGGGCTACTCGTTTGCCAAAGTCGCGGACCGTTTGCGGTGGTCGTCTCCGATCAGCAAATGCCGGGGATCAGTGGTATCGAGTTTCTCACAAGACTGCGCGAACTTTTCCCCGACACCCTCCGAATCATCCTTACCGGTGGTGCTTCCATGGAGGCCGCGGTCGAATCGGGGCTGCTTTTTCGCTACTTGACCAAACCATGCCCTCTTGAGGAGCTGATTCAGGTCATTGACTCCGGGATTGCCCAGTATCGCGCGGTGACGTGAGGCCGAAGCTGTCCCAGGCATGTGATTTGCACGGACTATCGGCGGATGTCACCTCGCCGAGAGAAGAACCGTGCCACAAACCGCCGTCATCGTGCTCGCCGGAGCGACTGGGGATCTGGGGCGTCGAATCACCACGGCACTTCTTGATCGGAGTGCTCAGGTGCGGTTACTCGTTCGCAGTCAATCCGGCAAGGCTGACGCCTTGTCGCAGCGCGGCGCAGAAGTGGCCGAGGTAGATTTTGAAGACGAGGACCGTCTGATAGCCGCCTGCCGCGGCGCGAGCTGTGTCGTCTCTGCCTTGTCTGGATTGCAGCACACCATCGTCGAAGTGCAAACCCGCCTCTTGGACGCGGCCGTGAAGGCCGGGGCGCCGCGATTCATTCCCTCGGACTTCTCGATCGACTTTGGCAAGCTGCCGCCTGGAAACAATCGAAATCTGGACCTTCGGCGCGAGTTTCGCGAACGGCTAGATCGTGCGGCGATTCAAGCCACCTCCATTCTTAACGGCATGTTCAGTGAGTTGCTGCTCGACCAAGCCCCTTTCGTCCTGGTTCGTTTGCGCCGGGTTCTTTATTTTGGCGATGCGGATCAGCCGATGGACTTCACCACCAAGGATGATGTCGCCGCGTTCACGGCCGCCGCAGCCATGGACCCGTCAGCGCCGAGATTCCTGCGCATTTCAGGCCAACGGCTGAGCGCGCGCGGACTCGCAGAGGCGGCGAGTCGGGCCATGGGACAAGAATTTCGCCTCCTCTGGGGCGGATCGTTAGGGATGCTTTCCGGCATGGCGAGATTCGCTCGCTTGGTCCGGCCGGGAAGGAATGAGACCTACCCAGCTTGGCAAGGGATGCAGTACATGCGCGACATGTTCGATGGGCGCGGCCTGCTCGAACCTTTGGACAATGAGCGCTATCCGGGAATTTGCTGGACCAGCGTGGAGACGGTGCTCTCGAGGTTGAACGACTGAATGTCGTCCCGCTTTATCTATCGAGCCGCATGCGCCGTCCGAGTTCGACGAGCTGCCGCCTCATTTCATCGGCAGGCAGATGAACTCGCTGGCCGTGGCCGGGCAAGACCCACTCGAAGTGGAACGAGGCCAGTTTTTCGATCGACTCGATCTGTTGCGGCCAGGAGTACCAGCAGTAGTCGTGCGAAGCTGCGAGGCGCTGCTCATCCCGGTCGTAATCGAGATGGTCGCCGGTAAATAGGAACCGGTCCTGCGACAGCAGCACCATGTGCCCTGCCGTGTGGCCGGGGGTGGGAATCGCCAAAAAGCCGGGGGCCAGTTCCAGCGGCTCGGTTCCCTCCAGCACCACTTCGGCATCGGGTTGGGATTTCAGTTCCGCCTGATGGATGAAGCGGCGGCTGCCGAAATGCCGGGCGAATTTTTGCGCATCGGCCACGTCATCTCGATGCGTGAGAAAGATATTCGCGATGCCGCCGAGCGATTCCAGCTTCCGAACCAGCGGCGGCAAGAACTTGGGCGAATCGATCATCCAGTTTCCGTGCGAGCTCCGAATGAAGTAGCTGTTTCCTCCGTACGATTTCGGCGAGTTGAACCCGCAGTAGTAAACCGGCTCCTCGATCAGCAGCGGAAAGTCGGTCATGACCGACTTCGGGTCGTCACTGCCCGAGGAGCCAATCGAGCCGGTGGGGCAACACACGAGCGCATAAAGGGCGCGCTTGCGATCCACAGCCGTTTGGGGCTGAGCATGGACGAACGCCGTGCCCACCGTTTCGCCAAAGACCTGCGGAGCAATTTGCCGGCAGGTGTCGCAGTCGATGCACGTCGTGTCGACAAAGAACTCGCCGAGCACGTTCGCCGGAACACGCTTTTCAAGATTCGCCATATCGCCGCACTCCTCTCGTCCCACTCCTATTGTATGCCCCTAGGGAACTGGTGGCTGCAATGGCCGGATTCGGGCGCGCGACGGTGATTTAGAGAGAAAGCGATCCCACGAGAAGATGCTACAATCTGGCAAAGATTCGGCCGGAGTTCCGGACGGCTCGTGCCCGGCTGGTCGTATCCCAAACTTGTTCAGAAAGGTCCTGGTGATGGCACTGCGATTGGGGATGCTCGGAATGTGGCATTCTCATGCCGATGGCATGGTCAAGCAGATTGCCGCTCATCCGGACGAGTTTTCGCTGGTCGGCTTTTATGAAGCCGATCCGCAGGTCTTGGCCGAGCGCCGTCGGCAGTGGTCCGATCGGCTGCCGTCATTCAAGGTCTACGATCGTCCCGAGCAATTACTGGCCGAGAACCTTGACGGTGTGATTGTCGAGGGACGCGTGCACGACAACGTCGCCATGGCGCGCCGCGCGCTCGAGGCTGGCAAGCATGTCCTGCTCGAGAAGCCAGCAGGCACGAACATGGCGGACTTTCGCGCGCTCGTTGACCTGGCTCAGCGGAAGCATCTGCACGTGCAGATGATCTATCTGTTTCGCTACATGTCGGCGGTGCAGGAGATGTTCGCGCGCGCGAAGCGAGGACAGCTGGGGCAGATTTATTCGTTTCGCGCCCGGCTGCCGAAAGATTTGAATCAATATGCGAAGTTCGTCGAGGAACTCCGTCCCTACCCGGGCGGGATGTTTTTCGAAATGGCAGGACACGTGATCGATATGATGGTGCGATGCATTGGACCGGCTCAGGACGTCAAGTCGATCCTGGCACATCATCACACCGCGCCGCCGGAAAGCTATCTGGATAACGGCGCCGCGCTGTTCGCCGGCGCGCACGCCTTAGGAGTGATCGAGGTCCCTGCGCTCGAAGTGGCGGCCGACAGCCGGCGCGTGGAAGTGTATGGGACCGAGGGGGCCTTCGTCATTCCGCACCTCGGCAGCGGCCACTTGAAAAACAAGAATGTCCAACTGGCCCACAGTTTTCGCAAAGGAGGCGGCTGGCAGGAGGTGGAGCTGCCCGCGGCCACGCTGCAGATTTCCGACCTGCGAGAATTCGCCGCGGTGATTGCCGGCCGCAAGGAGCCAGAGTTCAGCCACCAGCACGATCTCGACGTGCACGAGGCCTTGCTGCGGGCCAGCGGAATGTATTCATAGCCCGGCTCTGCAGCTGGTCCTTGCTGCCGCGCGCAGTGCTCCCCAGCTATCTAGCGGACCTCCGAGAGGCTACGAACCGTCGCCTGTGAAAGTGGCTTCGGTCAGCCGCTTCATGGCCAGCGGGACATCGTCGAAACCCCAGACGTTCCGGCCGACGGTCAATCCGACCGCGCCAGAGCGGACGACGGCGCGGGCAAAGTTCACGGCGTCGTCCAATGTCTCGCACCGGGGACCGCCGGCCGCCACGATCGGCGCGGGCGTGTTCGCGACAATGTCGCGGAAGCTCGCCGAATCCCCCGTGAACGGTACCTTCACGACGTCGGCGCCCGACTCCCAGCCCACCTTTGCCGCGTAAAAGACATCTTCCGGAGTGTGCACGATGGTCACATGTTCGTCGCCGCTGCTCAATGGATAGATATGCGGAATCACGGGCAATCCGTAACGTTCCGCTTCGCGCACGATCTTCGTCAGCTGCTTGATGTAAGAGATTTCTTGCGGGCACTTCACGAACATCGCCACGGCAATCGCATCGGCTCCCATGGCGGCAACTTCTTCGACGGCGGCGATCTCGGCAAAGACCGGCTCATCGGCCCGCAGCGCCATCTGCTGGACGATGAACGGCACCTTGCCGGCAAACTGCGGCATCAAGTGTTTGGCGATCCCCTTGGTCATGACGATCGCGCTCGGTCCGCCGGCGACGATCTTCGGCAGTGTCTTCTGAATTTCCTTCAACCCGCGCGGCATGCCGGTGGGATAGTTGATCAAGTGATCGATGGCCACGCAGAAGTATCGTTTGCTGGCATGTCCGAACAGCCGGCCCAACCGAACCTGTTTTCCGAGCGAGCTCATGCAGTTGGCGTCCTTGTCTGAAGTGTGAAGAACTAAAGGGATTCGATTCGTAGCGTGTGCTGACGGAGGAATGCTTCGCACTCGTCGCGGGTAAACACGCCGGGGGTTGTCCCGACGGCCCTCACGCAACTGGCCCCCAGCGCCGTTGCATATCGCAAGCAATCCTCCGTCGACATGCCGTGCAACAGGCCGAAGATGTAGCCCGCATCGAAGGCATCGCCGCAGCCGGTGCCGTCCACGTATTCAGCCGGATAAGTTCCGGCCCGGAGTCGCACTTGGTCGTTTACCAGCACACAGCCGCCACCGCCGCAGGTGATGATGGTCGTCTCGGCTCCCAGGTGGCAAAACTGCTCGGCCTGTTGCAGCACATCGCCGTCGCCGCAAATTTGCGCGGCTTCATCCTGGTTGGGAAGAAAGACATCGACATGCGGCAAGAGCCGCTCCAGCTGGGGCAGGTAGTCGCCCGGTCCGGAGACGGCGATATCGAGCACGGTTTTCACGCCTGCCTGGCGCGCCGCGGCAAACAAATCGGCAACCGCGTCCTGCTGCATTGCCGGCAGCACTAGATATCCGCCGAGATGAAAAACGCGGCAATGTTGCACGCGTTCCAGGGGAATGTCGGCGGCTTTGAAATTCGCGTTCGCGCCGAAGCTAGTGATGAACCGGCGGTCATCGCCGCGCACGTTGATGATCAGCGATTGGCCCGTCGCTTCTTTGGCGTCGAACTGTAGCGCCGAAACGTCCACTTCTGTCCTACGCAGCAGCTCGGCGACGATGCGTCCCAAATCGTCGTCGCCAACTCGCCCGGCAGCGGCTGCGCTCACCCTCATCTTCGCCAGATCGACGGCCGTGTTGGCCGCGCCTCCGCCGAGGGTCAGCAGCATCTGCGGGGCTGTGATGATCTCGCCGGCGCTGGGCAGCCGTTCGATCGGCGCGCAAAGGTGATCCGCCACGACCACGCCGGCGCACAGTACGTCGATGGGTCGGCTCATGGACGTTGCTCAATCGCCAGTTCAGTGGTTTCCTCGTTCGAGACGCCGCACGAACGCCGCACGACCAGCGTCGTTTCCAAGAACACCGTTCTCGCCGGCAAGCTTGGCTGGCGAATCCGGTCGAGCATTACTTGCAGCGCTGCCTGCCCGATCGCCTCGCACGGCTGACGGATCGTCGTCAGCGGTGGGCCGAGAAGTCGCGAGTACTTGACGTCGTCAAAGCCGACGACCGCCACGTCGCTGGGCACCGACACGTTGAGTTCCGCCAGCGTTTGCAACAGGGCAGCGGCCGTCATGTCGTTGGCGCACACGATCGCATCGGGCCGTCGCGCGCGGAGCATCTTGCGGACGAACTTCGCATCCAGCGGATCGCCGTCGACGATATCGGCCAGATCGATCGATCGCCCCGCGCGCCACAGCGCTTCGCGAAAGCCCGACTTCCGCATATCGACCGTCGGCGCGGAATGGGGCCGCGCGAAAAAACAGAGTCGCTTTCGTCCCGCCGCGATCAGGTGCTGCGTCAGCACCACAGCGCCGCGCACGTTGTCGATGCCGACGACATCGTACCGGCTGCGTCCGGGGAATGGAGTCGCGTCACGATCCAGCAGCACCACCGGAATGTCCGCTTGGGCGAGAGCTTTCAAGATCCGCGAGTTCGTTTCGGCCTCGCCGCCGAACTCGATCGGAGCGAAAAAGACGCCGGCCGTTCTGCGGACGATGAACCCCCGGCAAGCCTGCTCGGCTCGCTGCATGCGGTCCGCGGAGCTTTGGCCGTCGCCGGCTGCCGAGTTGGGCATGCCTCCGCAGTCGGCCCACACCAAGGCATGCCCCAGGGCCTGCAATCGCCGCGCGATCTCGCCGCAAATCGGCTCGAAGATCGCGGTTTGTCCGAGGTTCGGAATGAGCGCGCCGAACAGTTGGCACGCTGAATCCGCCGGCGTGGCGGAATCATCGCGCTGACGCACGTAAGTGCCTGAACCTGCGCGGCGTTCGATCAGGCCAATGTGTTGCAATTCGCGCAGCGCTCGCGCCACCGTCGGCCGCGAAGTTTGAAACTGGGCGACCAGTTCATGCTCGCTCGGCAGACGATCGCCGGGAGAATAGCGCCCTGTGGCAATCAGCCGCTCGACGTGCTCGCGCATCTGCACGTGCTTCGATTTCTTGGCGTCGCCGGCGTTCATTCGTCGGAAATCTCCCCAGACATCAAACGTCGAACTACTAAGACTCAGGAGGCGATTTCTGTGTCCGATAGATCGGAAATGTCCAGCAGGAACAAATGATTGGTTTGGTTTCGCGCATCGCCGCCAGTGAACAGGATGTGCTTCCGGTCGGGAGTGACGCTTGGATGGAAGTGCGATCGCTGATTGTTGGAGAACGTCGCGTAGTCACCGCTCATCAGTGCTCGGCCCGGGTTCAGCACGCCGGGCGCCAGCCGCGGATAGAACATGATCGTCGGCTTGCCGTCGACCGTCGTTTCGAAGAACCAGAGCCGCGCTTCCGGGTCGCGCCCGATGTGCAGACGCCCCTGTGATAGCGCAAGGCGGTACTCGCGCCTTGCGCGTGTCTCCGGATCGTAAATTCCCGCGATCGTCTGCCCGTTCTTGGAATCGTTCAGCATTTCATACATCACGCCCCGGTTGGTGACGTTGTAATGATTCGGCCAGCCGTCCGCAGAGTGCGTGCGAATGTTTTCGTACTGGCCGGGATGCAGGAGGTCGGTCATCAACACCGCGTAATCGGTGGCCGTATGACAGAAGAGAATGCGATGGTCGTCGTAGAAGTTGGCGTGCGTGATCCAGAAGTTGACGTACATGAGCGTCGTCACTTTGCCGGTCTGAAGATCAAGCAGGTCCAACTGCGAATCGCGCGGGTGCCACCGTTCAGGCTGCGGCTTCGGCGGAAGATTGGCCTCCCACCAGGCACGATTGAAATGGGGATAGACGAAGTAGCGACCGTTGGGGCTCACGCCGGTGAGGCCCGAAGGAGTGCGGTCCTCAGGCACGCGGCCAATCTCGCGATCGGCGAGCGTTGCCAGATCAACGGCGCGAATCGAACGATCGTCGAAGTAGATGACTTCATTCTTGGCGACATTGACGGCGCAGAGCAGATCGCGCACTCCGTGTCCCGGCGGTTGCAGATGCGGACGCCACAGCGAGTTCGGCGTCTTCGCGGCCGTAAGCTGAACCGTTTCGCCGGACGCGACGTCGATCTTGTAAAGCTGCACCTCGCCGGTGCGCTCGTCGTAGCGTTGAAAGACGATCGCCTTGCCGTTCCGATCGTAGGTCGGGATGTAGTAGTACATCGGCATGTCGAACGCGTCGCCGGACGTAAGCTGCACGAGCCGCCGACCGGTGTGCGAGTCGCGAATCTCACGTCGTTCCGACCGAAACGACCACCCGACTGGCGAATCCGCGCCATGCACGGCGGTTCCGGCAAGCGCCAAACTCGCGGCGGTTTGGGCCGTGCGACGCAAGAACGTCCGGCGGCGCAACGGGGTGGCGACTGGAATCTTCATGGGCGGGCTCTCGGAAACGACGCATCGACAAGCTGATAATACAGCTAGGCGAACAGCTGTCAATGTTGACAATACAGATTAGTTCGCTAGGCTGCTAGTCTGACTTTACAATTCCGCGGCCCAACCAGGTTGTTCAGGCTCAGGAACCAATGATCGATTTCTTGCCGCGATTACGAATCGCCACCACCGCCATCGTCGCTGGTGTGTTCATCAGCGCCTCGGTCGGCGCGGGCGAGATTCGCCTAACGCAGGACGGCCGGCCCACGGCGGCGATTGTCTTGTCGTCCGCGCGGAAGCCGAACGATCCGTCGTTCAAAGCGCTGGTCGCGTGGATCAAGCGGATGTCCGGCGCGGAACTGCCGGTGCTCCGCGAAGCCGATCTCGCCGGCGCGCGTCTCGAAGGTGGCCGACTCATCGCGCCGCCGGGCAAGACCACGGCTGAGAACTTCATCCTACTGGGCGAAAGTGAATTCACGAAGCAGTTGGGCTGCTCGCTCGGCGACGTCGGACGCGGCGGCATCGTCGTGCAGACCGGCGCGAACACGATCGCCTTACTCGCCAAGGACGATGGCCTCGATAACGGCCGTTACCCGGTCCACGGCCGCGCGGTATTCCGCTTGCTGGAGGAGCTCGGCTGCCGCTTCCTCTGGCCGGGTGAGTTGGGCAAAGTTGCGCCGAAAAGGCCGACGATCACCGTCCCCGCGCTCAGCATTCGCTTCACGCCGCCGGTCGGTCAGCGAAACATTCGCTTCGCATCAATTGTCGGCGGCCGCTACGACCAAGGCCTCGCTCACCTGGGCATCAAGGCCGAAGACTATCAGGCGATGAAGGCGGCGCTGCATCAAGAAGAGATCGAGAACAGTTGGAGCGCGTGGAATGGGTTTGGTGGTGAGCTCGGCATCCGTGGCGGTCACGCCGGCAGCGGGCTGCACGGCGGCTGGGACGAGCACGGAAAAACGCATCCCGAGTGGTTCGCGCTGCAACCTGACGGCACGCGCGATCAAGCCAAGGCCGGCGGTCGCTGGCAACTGTGCGTCTCGAACCCGGCGCTTGTCGACTACGTCGCCAATGACTTGATCACGCGTCTCGATGGCAAGCCGCAGCCGCCCCTTTCGCTCAGTCCGAACGACGGCGGCTACGCGAACTTCTGCCTGTGCGACGCGTGCAAAAAGCTCGACCCACCGGAAGGCCCGAAGATCAAGCTGCTCGTGTTCGCCAAAGTCGGCGAGAGCGCGCGGAGCGAACTCGACTATGTCTCGCTGACCGATCGCTACTTGCAATATTGGAACGAGATTGCGCGGCGCGTGACGGCGAAGGTGCCTGACCAGCTCTTCGTCATCGACGCCTATAGCTATTACTCCGACCCGCCGGTTCGCGAAAAACTGCACCCGAACCTCATTTTGCGGTACGTACCGAATGAAACGGCCGGCTGGGAAGGCTGGCAGAAGGCCGGAGCCAAGCGAGTCTTCTGGCGGCCGAACAATCTGCAAGGGGGCCATCGCCAAGGCGTGCTGCGGCCGACGTTGCGCGCAACCGCCGAGAAGCTCCGCTTCTTCGCCGACCACGGGATGCTCGCGACCGACATGGACAGCATCTTTGACAACTGGGCGACGCAAGGGCTCGAGTACTACATCGCGGCCCGGCTGAGCTGGGACCCGCAGCAAAGTTACGACGCCTTGCTCGACGACTATTGCCGCAGCGGTTTCGGGGCGGGCGCGGAGCAAGTCAAGGAGTTCTTCAAGCGGGTCGATGCTGAGATCACTCCGGTCGTCGTCGCTGGCCGCGGGCAGTTCCCCAAAATCACGCCGCAAACGCTCGACCAGATGCGGACCCTGCTGGTCGCTGCGGGGAAGGCAACGGCAAACGATCCGGAAGCACATCGACGGGTCGATTTCCTCCGCGCTGGCTTCGAGTTTACCGCGATCAGCGCCGAGGCCCACCGGCTCAAGAACGCCGTTGCGAACGGTGAGACGATCGATCTCGCGGCGGCGCAATCATTACTCGAACGTCGGTGGCAAATGATGCGAGCGCTTTTCGACCGCCAACCGCTGGCCGTGAATGTGGCCGTGGTTGCCGCGAACGACCGACTGTTGATCGAACCCTTGAAGTGGCGCGGTCCTTCCGATGCAACGAAGGCCGCAAAGTTCCTCCTTCCGGCCGGCGACGATTACTTGAACGAAGACCAAAGCGCAACACGGAAATAAGCAGCTCTGTCGAAATCGCTCGACTGCTGGGAAATACACTCGAACTCCCCTTAAAATAGCCGGACGTCCCACCCCTCTCGCCCGCGCAGCACTCCCATGAAACGTCTGATCACAACACTTTGCGTCTCGCTGTTCGCATTTGGTTGCAACTCTTCTTCGGAGACCGCGACGGGTCCCGGAGCCAAAAAACCATCTGCCAAACGGTCGATCGGCGTGTCGCTCATCACGCTCGACAATCCGTTTTTTAAGGTCATCGGCGACAACGTCACCGAGGCTGGCAAGAAGCACGGCTACGACGTGACGGTCGTCAGCGGCGATAAGGACGTCGCCAAGCAAGGCAATCAGATTAAAGACTTCATCGTGCAGGGCGTCAGCGCGATCGTGCTCAGCCCGTGCGACTCCAAGTCGATCGTGCCCGTGATTCAAGAAGCGAATCAGGCAGGAATTCCGGTCTTCACGGTCGACATTCCTTGCAGCGAGCCGGGCGTGAAGATCGTGACGCAAATCGCGACCGACAACTACGGCGGCGGACGCGAAGCAGGCCAGGCGATGATCGAAGTGCTTGGCGACACCGGGGGACAGGTCGCGGTGCTGCACTTCAAGCAAGCCGAGTCGTGCATGCTGCGCGTGAAGGGTTTTAAGGAAGTGGTCGATGCCCACAACGCGTCGGGCAAAGGGAAAATCGAGATCGTCAGCGAGTTGGAGTCTGGCGGCGCGAAGGACCAGGGCTACAAGGCCACCGAAGATGCGCTGCAGGCGAATCCGAATCTGCGCGGCGTCTTCGCCATCAACGACCCGGCGGCGCTCGGAGCTCGCGCAGCGCTGGAGAAAGCCGGCAAGGCCGAGCAGGTGAAGATCATCGGCTTCGACGGCCAGCCTGAAGGAAAGCAAGCCATCAAGGAAGGGAAGATTTACGCGGATCCGATTCAGTTTCCCGACAAGATGGGCGTGCAGATCGTCGATGCGATCGTGCGCCACTCCAAGGGAGAAGAGCTTCCCAAGGAGATGCTGATCCCGACGCGGCTGTATCGCAAGGCCGACGGCAAGCAGGATCCCGAGCTGAAATAGTCACCATCGCAGGTCGCACCATGAGCGCGCCGGGAAAGTTTCTCCATGAACTCGTCGGATCGATGTCGCAAGGCGCCGCCGGGAATCCGACGGTTGCGATGATCGAAGCGGCGTTCGCGCATCATGGCTTGTCGTGGAGATACGTCAACATGGAAGTCGCGCCGGCCGACCTCGAAGCGGCCGTGCGCGGCGCGCGGGCGATGGGCTTTCGCGGCTTTAACTGCAGCTTACCGCACAAGGTGACGGTGATTCCGCATCTCGACGGGCTTGGCGAATCGGCCGCCGTGATGGGGGCCGTGAATTGCGTCGTCCGCCGCGGCGACAAACTGATCGGCGAGAACACCGACGGCAAAGGCTTCTTGCGTTCCCTGGCGGCCGTCGTCGATCCGCACGGGAAATCGGTCGTGCTGTTCGGCGCCGGGGGCGCGGCCCGCGCGATCGCGGTAGAGCTTGCGCTCGCAGGCGCGAAGCGAATCACGCTCGTCAATCGGTCGGAGTCTCGCGGCAGGGAATTGTTCGAACTGCTGCGCGCCAAATTGCCGGTCGAAGTGGAGCTCGTCGTGTGGCGCGGCGACTTTGCCATCCCGCCGGCGACCGACGTCGTCATCAACGCCACCTCGATTGGTTTGTACGACAGCGAAGCACGGTTAAATCTCGATATCTCGACGCTCCAGCCGAACATGGTCGTGGCCGACGTGATTGGCAACCCGCCGCGAACGCGGTTGATTCGCGACGCCGCGGCGCGCAGCTGCCGCACGCTCGACGGTCTCGGCATGCTAGTGAATCAAGGGATCATCAGCATTCAGTATTGGACCGGCATCGAAGCCGACTCCGGCGTGATGCGTCGTGCCCTGGAGCAGGCCCTCGGTTTATGAACGATACCGCCACCGCGGGCGAATCCGAGAGCCGGCCTTTGCTCGCCATGCGGGGCATGGTGAAGTCGTTCCCCGGCGTGCAGGCCTTGCGCGGCGTCGATCTAGCGCTGCATGCCGGCGAAGTGCTGGCCCTGCTCGGCGAGAACGGAGCGGGCAAGAGCACGCTGATGAAGCTCCTCGGCGGGGCCGATCAGACCGACGCCGGAACGATCGCCGTTGGGGGAGAGGATCGCACCTTTCAATCGCCCCAGGACTCGCGCCGTGCGGGGATCGCCGTCATCTATCAAGAGTTCAATCTCGTGCCGGGCCTGACGGCGAGCGAGAATATCTTTCTCGGCCAGGAATCGACGCGGGCCGGCTTCCTGGACCATCGGAGCGAGCGGCGCCGCACGGCCGAGTTGTTCCAACGGCTCGGCGTGGAGATCGACCTCGACGTGCCGTGCAGCCGCCTGACGACGGCTCAGCAGCAGCTCGTTGAAATCGCGAAGGCACTCTGCTTTGAAGCACGGATCATCGTCATGGACGAGCCAACCGCCGCCTTGACGGCCCATGAAACGACGCGGCTGTTCGAGATCATTCGTGAGCTGCGGCGAAGCGGGATCGGCATCATCTATATCAGTCACCGGCTGGATGAGATCTTCACGATCGCCGATCGCGTCACGATCTTGCGCGACGGAAAAAACATCGACGAGCGGCCGATTGGTCGGATTACTCGCGGCGAATTGATCGAGCGCATGGTCGGCCGGGAGTTGAAAGACGAGTTCCCGCCGCGCGAGCGAACACTCGGACCGACGCGGTTGGAAGTTGTTGGTCTGAAACGCGGCCGGGCGGTGCGCGACGTTTCCTTCTCCGTGCGCCGCGGCGAGATTCTGGCGCTGACGGGGCTCGTCGGCGCAGGACGGACCGAAACCGTCCGCCTGCTGTTCGGCGCTGATCCGCGCGAAGCGGGGGAGATTCGCCTCGACGGCCAGCCGCTTCGCATTCGCTCGCCGCGCGATGCAATCGCGGTGGGGATCGGCCTCCTGACCGAGGATCGCAAATTGCAAGGGCTCGTGCTTGGTGCGTCGGTCCGCGAGAATTTTTCCTTGCCAAATCTGAATCGGCTCACGCGGTTCGGCTTCGTCGAACGCCAGCGCGAGCGAAACGAGTTCTCACGGTACGTCGATTCACTCAAGATTCGCATACCGAACCAGGAACAACGGGCCCGCAACCTGTCGGGCGGGAATCAGCAAAAGGTCGTGCTCGCCAAATGGCTCGCTCGCAACTGCGAAGTGCTGATCTTCGACGAGCCGACGCGCGGCGTCGACGTTGGCGCGAAGTACGAGATTTATCTGCTGATGAACGAGCTGGCGGCCGCAGGCAAGGCGATCGTGATGATCAGCTCCGAACTGCCTGAGGTGCTGGGAATGGCTGACCGGATTTTGGTGATGCACGACGGCCGCGTGACCGGCGAACTGGCCGACGCCCGCCGCGCGACGCAGGAACAAATCATGCAACTGGCGGTGGCGTAACGTCATGAAATGGAACTGGCTAAGAGCGTCGTCGGACTACGGCATGGTCGCCGTGCTGCTCTTGCTGTGCGCGTTCTTCAGCGTCGTGACATACAAAGAGCAGTCGCCGAGTGGCGCAGCCGCCGGGGCTCAACTTGCCCAGACGATTTTGCAAGAATTCGGTGCGAAAGCACGTGTGCTCGTCGTCGTGCGCGATTTGCCGGACGATCGGGCACTAGCCGAACAGTTGAGCGCGGACCTTACCGCGGCAGGTGGGCAAATCCTCGGGACCGTGCGCGGAGAGCCTAAAGATGCCCGGGCCGCGTTGCAGAAAGTCGCGGCGAGCGGCGAGAAGCTCGCTGTCATCGCCGGGACTCAAGCGACCGGCGAGTGGCATCTGTTCGCCGACCTGGCGACCGATTTTCCGGCGCTCGGCGAGCCGCACGTGGTGGTTCCGCAGAGCTATTCCTGGCCCAATTTCCTCAAGCGCGACAATCTGCTGAACATTGCCAACCAGATTGCGGTGATCGCCATCGTGGCCATCGGCATGACGATCGTCATCATCACCGGCGGCATCGATCTGTCGGTCGGCAGCCTGATCGCCCTGTCGGCGGTCGTCGCAGCGAAGCTGATCCGCGATGCCGCCGGCGGATTGAGCGCATCCCCCATGTCGATGGCGGCGTGCTGTGCGGCGGCAATCGTCGTATGCGGCTTTGTCGGCGCATTCACCGCGGCAATGATCACCCGGTTCGATGTGCCGCCGTTCATCGTCACGCTGGCGATGATGCTGGTCGGCAGCGGCCTGGCCTATCGCATCTCGAAGGAGCAATCGATCTACGAGATCCCGGACTCGTTCGTCTGGCTCGGCCGCGGCGCTGATCTGTTCGGACTGCCGAATGCCGTGGTGCTGATGCTGGTGCTCTACGCCGCGGCGCACGTGCTGATGTCGCGAATGCGGCTGGGCCGGTATCTCTACGCCGTCGGCGGCAATCGCGAAGCGGCCCGGCTTTCTGGGGTGCCTGTCAAACGGGTCATCTTATTCGCGTACGTCGCCGCGGCGATGCTCGCTGCGCTCGGCGGCGTGATCATGGCGTCGCAGCTCAAGAGCGGCTCGGCGACGTACGGCGTGATGTACGAGTTGTACGTCATCGCCGCGGTGGTCGTCGGTGGCGCATCGCTCAGCGGTGGTGAAGGACGCATGTTTGGCACGCTGACCGGCGCATTCACGATCGCCGTGATTCAAAACGGCATGAATCTGATGAATATCGAAAGCCAGACACAAAAGATCGTCCTCGGCCTGGTCATCCTGTTTGCGGTGCTGATCGACCGCATTCGCCATCGTTAAACTGCGATTCGCGCATGGGCGACGCACGGGGCGTTTTCTATTTGACGATCTTCGTAGAGCGGTAGACATAGAATTCGATCACGCCGTAGTTCTGGTCGAGTGCCACGGCATCGAGTTCGTATTCGGCAGTCTTGTCGAACTCGTCAAGCTTGCGCCACTCGGGATGAATGCGGACCCACCAGTGCGTCCCTTCGATATGCCATGAGCTCTTGCTCAACATCCCGTCGATGGGATGGTACGAGATTCTCCAGAGCTGACGCTGCGGTGACTTCCAGTGGTCCCGCATCTGCGTGTCGATCGTCGCAGCCGGGTCTTTAACGGCAGGGGGCACGAAGTCGTCTGCGAGCACGAATGAAGTGAGTGCGAGCGCGGCGAGACAAAACGCGATACAACGGGTCATAGCGCGATCCTGAGTTTTGGTGGCTGCCGGTGTGTCGCTCGGTAGTGGGAAAAGGTTCGACCGGAGTTTCGACGAGCGGTTCGCTGCGTTGCTGGGATAACCCGGCTATACTTCCGGCATGGGCGAGCTACGTTCTTGGCAAACTCCGCCGGCTCCACCTCCACCCAAGCCCCGTCATGGCTGCCTGGCAGTGCTGCTGCCGAGCATCGGCATGGGGTTCCTGGTGTTGTGGGCGACGTTCTTGGCATCGGTGTACCTCGACCCTTTCCATGCGCCGAACGGAGAGGCAATGATCGGGGTCGGCCTGTTCTTTATCTTTATTGCCTATCCTTCGACCTTCGTCGCTGCGATCTTCGTAACTGCAATTTGGCTGTCCAACCGGCCCTGCATTCAATTCACGCTCGGCAGGTTGTTTTCGCTGGTAACGGTCGTCGCCATCATGGCGTGGCTGACGGCGAGGGTGCTGTGAGGCTTCGATTAGCCCACTTGCGCTAATCACCCACTGCTGGCTTTGCTTGTTTCTTGACAGTCCCTAGGTGCTGTCGGGATGATGAATTCCGAGAATCTGGCGTCTTTTGGGCCAATTTTGGCCGCAGGGCGGCGAATACCAGGTTAGATACGACCCCTTCGATGTAGAATTCTGCTCATGGATACCTTGTTTATCATCTGCGCGATCGCCGGCGGCACGGTCCTGGCCGTGCAGTTGGTCATGAGCCTGCTGGGAATCGGTGGGCATTCTGGCCTGGGAGACTTCGGCGGGGATGGCGGCCTGGATATCCCGCATGACATGTCCGCGCATCTGGGCGGGCACCTGCACGATTCGCACGCGCATGATCCACATCACAGCGTGCACGGCGACGCGCACAGCTCGAGTTGGTACTTCGGCATTATCACCCTGCAAACGGTCGTAGCCGCGGTCACCTTCTTCGGCCTGAGCGGCAAGGCGGCCAGCGCTGCCCAGTTCAAAGCTCCCTTGACGCTCGTCATCGCTCTGGCCGGCGGCGGCGCCGCGATGTACGGCGTGCATGCCATCATGCGGGCCCTTTATAAGCTTCGTAGCGACGGCACCGAACGTATCGCCAATGCGGTGGGACGCGAAGGGACCGTCTATCTGGGCATTCCCGCCAGGAATCAGGGCCTGGGAAAGATCCACATGTCGCTGCAGAGCCGGTTGGTGGAGTACGCCGCCATGACGTCCGGCAATGCACTGCCGACCGGAGCTAAGATTGTCGTAGTCGATATCGTCGGCTCTGACACCGTTTCCGTCGAGCCGCTGGTTCCGACGGACAACATGGCGCGAGTTTAAGTCGGTCGACGCGCGGCGGCTGCGAAGCGGCGGCGCGCTCGCGCACAAAATTTCTCGACGGCGTTGTTCATTCTCGTTCCTTGCTGCGCGAAACCCCCGAAGGTTCCCATGCTGCTCTTCGCTCAACAAAATCCGGTGGTTACCTTCTGGCTCGCGGCGCTGGCGATCGGCGTGGCGGCCGTGTTCATCACGATCTTCCTGTTCGTGATGAACCGCTACAAACGCTGCCCAAGCAACCGCGTGCTGGTGATCTACGGCAAGGTCGGCCGCGGCAATTCCTCGCGCTGCGTGCACGGTGGCGCCGCCTTCGTGGTGCCGCTGTTGCAAGACTATAGCTACCTGAGCCTGGAGCCGATCCAGATCGAAGTGCCGCTGCGCGGCGCGCTGTCGATGGAGAACATCCGCGTTAACGTCCCCAGCGTCTTCACCGTGGCCGTGGGCACCAGTCCCGACGTGATGCAGAATGCGGCCATCCGCCTGTTGGGCCTGAATAACACGTCGATCAAGAAGCAGGCCGAGGAAATCATCTTCGGCCAGTTGCGGCAGGTGATCGCCTCAATGCGGATCGAGGACATCAACCGCGACCGTGAAACGTTCTTGCAGCACATTCAAAACTCGCTCGAGCCCGAGCTGAAAAAGATCGGCCTGGTGCTGATCAACGTGAACATCACCGACATCACCGACGAGTCGGGCTATATCGACGCGATCGGCCAGAAGGCGGCCAGCCAGGCGATTCAACAAGCCCGCGGCGACGTGGCTGACCAGGAGCGGATGGGCGAAACACGCGTGGCCGAAGCCGATCGCGACCGCCAGATTCAAGTCGCCAACGCCAACAAGCAGCGCGACATCGGCATGCGCGAAGCGGTCAAGGAGCAGGCCGTGCGCGTGGCCGAGCTCGAACGCGAGCAGAAGGTCGGCGAGCAGAGCGCCGCCTACGAGCGAGATTCGCTCGTGAAGAACGCGGAACAAACAATGCGCGTGTCGCTGGCCGACGCCGAGGCCAAAGCCATCCAAGGCGAGAACCTGGCCCAAGCCGTGGTGGCTTCTTCGCAGGCAACGCTGCTCGTGAAGAAGGCCGAAGCCTACGAGATCGGCGAGCGCCGCAAGCGCGAGGCCGAAGCCGCGGTGCTCGAATCGCAGAACCGCGCCATGGCGAAAGCGGCGCTCGCGCAGGCGGAACGGGTCGAAGCCGAACGCCGCGCCGAGCTCGAAGCTCCCGCCAAAGCCCAGAAGGCCAAAACGATCGTCGAGGCCGAAGCCGAAGCCGAGAAGCGCCGCATCGAAGCCGAAGGCATCGCGGCCGCTACCTTTGCCAAGCTCGAGGCCGAAGCTCGCGGCCAGTACGAAATCCTGGCCAAGAAGGGGGAAGGCCTGCGCGAGATCATTCAGGCCTGCGGCGGCGCTAAAGAAGCCTTCCAGCTGCTGATGCTTGAACATCTCGACAAGCTGGCCGAATCGTCGGCCAAGGCGATCTCGAACATCAAGTTCGACAAGATCGTGGTCTGGGAAAACGGCGGCCAGAACGGCAACGGCAAGAGTAACACATCCAGTTTCCTGCACAGCATGGCCAATACGATGCCGCCGATGATGCAGGTCCTCCGCGACATCGGCGGCGTGGAGCTGCCCGAGTCGCTGATCAAGCTCGGCGGCGACGAGAAAGCCTCCCAGCCGAGCAAGAATGGCGAAGCCGCGGCCAAGTAGGCCAAGTTCGGCGGCCTGGTAGTTGATCTCTCCAGGACTGCACAAGGTGCCGTTGCTCTTGCAGCGGTGCTCGTTGTGCATCCCGGTGATGCGGGCTCTGCATCGCGCGAGACGCACTCTCTTCTTGGTCTCGCTCACGCTGGGATCGCGCCTGAAAGTCCGAGCGCTCAGCGAAAGTTTCCTAGCGATCCCGAGGCGGCGGAACCACCAGCTTGGGGTCACGCGCTGCGTGCGCCGCTTGGTATCATGCTGAGTCTGAGATTGCTCCGATTTTTCTTGCCACTCCTCACCCGAGATTCCCGCTCATGCGTTTTGTGATGTCGCTTGGCATTCCCGCGTTGTTCGTCTTGCTGGCATCAAGTGGTCGGCTCGCCACTGCGGCCGATATGCAGGTCTCGATCCGCTGCGACTTTCCAGGTGGCAATGGGATTGTCGAGAAGAATGCAGGCGATCAGGTGCAGGTCGCTCCCGACCTGCGTGGCGGGATGCCGTGGTTTTATTGGCATTTCGAGGCCGTCGCATCGAAGCCTGGCCTGGTAAAGTTCTCCTTCCGCGGATCGCCGCGTCTCTCTGCGCAGGGTCCAGCCTACAGCGTTGATGACGGAAAAACTTGGAAATGGTTAGGGCTTGAACGCTGCGAGTTGCCCGTGGCGACGACTCCGGTTGCAGAGCGGCTGGAAACATTTACGTATGAGTTCCCGCCCGACCGCCTGAAAGCGCGTTTCGCCGTGGCGATTCCCTATCTGCCGGAAAACCTCCACGCCTTTATTGCCGCCAACCAGGGGAACACGCACCTGAAAGCGTCGTATCTTACGAAGACGCGCAGCGGTACTCCGGTCGAGCTTTTGCAAATCGGCGAGGCCGGCCCGAAACGAAATGCGGTGTTCGTATCGGCCCGCCATCACGCGTGCGAATCGCTGGCCAGTTTCGTCCTCGAAGGCTTTCTTTCCGAAGCGATGTCGGAATCAGAGGCCGGCGCCGATTTCCGCAAGCGGTATTACCTGTTGGCGGTGCCGATGGTCGATCGTGACGGCGTTGCGGCGGGCGATCAGGGGAAGAACCGCGATCCGCATGATCACAATCGCGACTATGGACCGATGTCGATCTATCCTGAGATCGTGGCGATTCAACAGCTTGGCGAAGCTCACGATGTCAAATACGCGCTCGACTTTCACTGTCCGGCACTGCGTGGCGACATCCACGAGGCGTTCCACTTTCTGGGGCTCGGCACGCCGCGAGTCAAGGAGAATCTCGACGAGTTCATCGGGTGGATCAAAGAGGAACGTCCCGAAGTGCTGATGACACCGCTGAACTACCTGGTCGATGCGAACAAGCCGAACGGGGTGAATCCGAAGATTTGTTCCCACCACTTCGCGCTCCGCAACGGGGCTGTCTTTGCAGCAACGCTCGAGGTCCCCTACACGCAAACCTCCATTCCGCTCACCCCCGACCTTGCGCGAGAATATGGGCGTGGGCTGCTGCGAGCCTGGGTGCGTACCCGGTTCGCTACCAGCGACGCGGAACAAATGCGTGGGCCGGCCGGTTATGCCGAGCTGGCGACGCTCCGGAAGAACTTCTTGAAGCTGTATCGCAGCCAGCCGGACGAAGTCGCGGCGACGGCAACCGCGTATGCGAACAACCCCGATTCCCCCTCCGCCTTGCGGAGTGAGGCACTCCTCTTATTAGCGCTGCTCCGCCTCCATCAGCGGCGCGCGGAAGATGCCAAAACGTTGCTCGACGACGCGCTCAAGTCTTCTTTGACCAATGATCAACGATCGGTCGCCTGGATCCAGCGTCTACAGATTGCCGCCGGCGAGAGTGAAACGACAGGGCCGCAACTGGAAGCGCTGTTGGGTACCTTCGACGCACTTCCCTACCGCGGCCATGAACATCAGACAAAGGCGCTGGAGATCGTGGTGAAGTTCTTTGAAGCGAAGCAGCAGTACGCTCGGGCAATTCACTTTGCTCGGCGGCAGCAGTCGGTTGCCGCCTTGCACGAAACGGGCAAAGTCATCAATCACGTCGCCGCCTTACACGATCTGGCAGGTCAAACCGAGCAAGCCATCGCGGCTCGCGAAGAAGCGGTGAAACTATTGCGCGAGCGCCTCGGCCCAACGCCAAAGCGGAACATCTTCGCGGCCATGATGACCTTGGATCTGTTCGATGCCGTTTGCGGCATCCCTTCGTCCACATTGGCCGACAAGCAATCCGCTGCGCAGCTCGTCCTCGATCACGAAGTGGTTGCAGAATCCTATAAGGCCCTCGTTCGCAAGCAGCTTTCTGAGCTTGAAAAGCAGCCGTAACGGGACGTTTCGATTCCGTGAAATTGCACATTGCGCTTCTTGAGTACTAGCAAAAGATTCGAGATCCCATGGCCGATGCCCTGCGGTACGCGTGTTTCTTCCGATTCGCTGCGTTGCTGACGCTGGCGGTCTGCCTATGCCCCGCGACGGGTGAAGCAGCAGATCGCTTTGATTGGCTCCCCGCCGAATCGCAAGGTGCGGAATTGAGCGCCGACTCCATGGAGGGGGAGCAGATCATTCCCACGGTCGTGCTCACCAAGACTCCGAAACCTACCGCCAATCTCGCGAACTTCACGAAGATCTACACGATCGATCTGGCGAAGTTTGGCATCCATAACGACGGCACCCACGCGGAGGAAACCTCTCAGGGACTGAACCAAGCGCTGCAGCACGCGAAGACGACCGGCGCCAATCGGATCGTGTTTCCGCCAGGAACGTATTTGATCGATGAGAAGACGCCGATCGAATTGGACCTTCAGAACGCGGTGGTCGATCTGAATGGCGCCACACTGCGGATCCGTGCCAACGGATTGCCGAAGTATTCCGTAATCGAGATCATTCAGGGCGCCGAAAACCTGCGACTCACGGGCGGCACACTCCAAGGCGATAAAGAGACGCACGACTACCAGACAGCGCCGGGGACGCACGAATGGGGTACGGGCATTCGCTTCGTCAGCGGAGTCAACCTGGAGGTCGATCACATCACTGCAGTCGATATGACCGGCGACGGAGTCAGTTCGACAGTCACCGGAACGCGCACCCGCGACGAGCTGCTCGCGCGCATCAAGCACTCCATCTATCTCAAAGATCTGGAGTCAGGCGCGTTCACCAACGACGGGAGCAAAGTGTCCGATACGACCAGGATGCGCACGATCAAGCCGTATTCTTTAGCTCAAGGGGAGGGGCAGTTCGAGCTCGGCTACTTGGGCGGTTTTATGGGCTACCCCTTCATCAAGGGACGGATCTTTCAGGCCTATTTCTACGACACGGAGATGAAGTTGCTCGAACGTCAGAAGTGTCTGCAGTATCGCAAGGTCGCAATTCCTGAAAAGGCCACGTGGTTGAACCTGGAGTTGAACCAGCCGGAGATGTCGGACGAGCCGGCGCACGCTGGCGCCGTCAAGGGAGGCTGGGTCGCGCGAATCACCAACGTCCGTCCCTCAACGCACGTCCATTTCCACGACAATCTGCTCGCGCGAAATCGCCGCCTCGGCATGGCCTATTGTGGCGGGCAAAAATGGCTGATTGAAAACAATCGCTTCGAAGAAAACGGAGGGACCGCGCCGGCATACGGAGTCGACTTCGAAGATGGCTCCGAGCTGATGCAAGACGTCGTTTTTCGCAACAATAAGTTCCGCGGTAACCGCGCCGGGGACCTCGTCGTTTGTGCCGGCAGCGAACTGATCTTCGAGCAAAACGTGTTCGAGAAAAGCGTCGTGACCTGGGGCCGCGCGCACAACTACGCCTTTCGCGACAATCAATACCGTGGCGGCAGCGTCATCTATACGACCCGCACCGGGATCGCGAGCATCCATGACAACCGTTATGAGAACTGCAAGCTGTCGATCACGTTCGACACCAAGGCCGTGGCCGATGGCCTGGTGCGAAAAGCGGGCAAGACGATCGCCACGCCTCCGTTGCGTTTGCAGCGAGAGACGCTCCTGAATGTCACGAACGTCTCGGGCACCTATTTCGATCTCAAGGACTGCGACATCCGCGACTCGGCGTTTGTCGCCGGCAAGGAGACGCAGCTCATTCGCCTGTCGGATTGTAAGGTGAACGCCAGTTCGCTCCATTACGAAGCCGATGGCCCGCCGGTCGCCGTCACGGTGGACAAGCTGCAAGGATCGCTGACCGAATCAGGCCCTGGGCTGGCGCGGAAGAAGTCCTTGCCGTAGCCGATCCACGATCTCGACGATGCAGCCAATCGTCGAGCCGGCCAATCTACATCGGTCACTTCGCGGAGGGCGCTCCAAGCGAAAATGAGGACGTTCTAGCTGCGACATTCTGACCATGACGGACAGCGACTACTGTCCTGATTGCGTTTGCCGGCGGCGCGACGTCTGTCCTGCGGTACTTTACGTCTTGTGACGTTCGCAGCCGCCGGTTCCTCTGCCGCGCGCGAGAGAAACGCATGAACAGGGCACTAGGCCCTTAGCAGGCCGACCGAAAGTGCCTTTTGCTTGATTTCGGAGACCCATTGCCTCGTCACGCCGTACTTCCGACTTACGTCAGAGGCACGCTCTCCAGCGGCGAGCTCCGCAATAATGGCGAAAGTTGAGGTGCGCTTCGGCCGCCCCAAACCTCGCGGCAATGGAACCTGGTTTTCAAGGCAGGCAATTCTTGCCCAGGTGACGGTGACGTGAAATTTCTTCGCAGCGGCTCGTAAGTCGCCCGTGCGTCGCACTTCATCCGCAATCCGCAGTCGACGTTGTGCACGTTCAGGCTGCGACATTCCCGTCTTCGAGGTGGAGCTGGTCTGATGTTTCGCAGTACGGACAGAACTCTTGCCGACAGGTGAACGGTGATGGGCAAGCATGCTCATGATTTCTCAACGCTCCCGCAGAATTGCAATTGAGTTGGTCGTCGCCATGGCCTGCCAGGCGATCAAAAAACCTCACGACGCTATTAGCAACTGCCGTACCACGGAGCATCCACAGAGCATCGGAAATTGTCCAGCAGGTCCGCGACGGAGGGAATCTGCGCTGCGGCATTTCCTCAATGCGGACGTGGATTTCCCAAGGGCCGGCCTTCTTAAGAATCCCTTGAATTCAAGGGCGAACGGTGAGCTTGAGGCGCTGGGTTCGTGCGGCAAATCACACGTGGCGATGCCGCTTGAATGCATGGCATTCGCTTGGAGGTGCGCTGCGCATCAAGTCTCGCGGCGGCACTCCTCGGTTGAATGCGGGCATCTCGTCACCGTGGGGGATGCGATGCGGCTTGTGGCATGCGAATCGCAAGAGTTCCTGAAGTGCTTCGAAAAATCTCAGTCAACCATCGCGCCTTAATACGATGAATTGCTCTCGCTGGAGCAACTCACCACAAGGGTGGGTCAGCTTGTCGCGTCTTGCCGTGTCAGGGCGACATTATGTCATAGGAACAGGCGAGCTCGCCGCAGCACATTTCTGATTTGCGCAAAAACTGCGGTCGTACAAGTCGCGAAACTTTAATCGTATTTTTGCCGTATTTGTTTTGGCGCGTAACCCAGACGGATCGGGTGCCGCATCTCCGTTCGAGGGATTCCTCGCGTCCGCGCTCCTCTCAAAGGCTAGCTTGGCGCGCACTTTGCATTCTGCGCGGGCTTACCTTTCTTGCGCGATGCGCATTCCCCCCCTTTCCGGCAAGAAGGGTCACTTCAGGAATCCCATGATGATGCCGTCCTCCTTCCGCGGTTGGCGCACGAAAGAAACGCAGCAAAAGAATCATTCGGAATCGCGAGGCCGCCGCTCGCCGGGGCGCCTGCTCGGGTTTCGCCGGGCTTGGGTCGAATATCTTGAGAATCGTTTGCTGTTCGCCATCCGCATTTGGGATGGCGGCGCAGGGGACGTGAACTGGTCCAGCGCTGCCAACTGGGTGGGTGATGTGGTGCCCCTGGCGGACGATAACCTCGTTTTCCCGGCAGGCGCTGCGCAGCTAACCAACATCAATGATTTCGCCAGCAACACGCGCTTCCGCTCGATCACGATCTCCGATCCTGGTTACGCCATCTCCGGCAACGCGATCGAACTGCTCGAAGGGTTCGTGTACAACGCGCCAAATTCGGGCGCAAGCTTCAATGCGCCGATTACGCTCAACACATTGCAGACCTTCGTCTCGGCGCATCAAGGCTCGGAGATCACACTCGGTGGCGATCTCGAAATCAACGGCACGGCTCCCCTCAGCGCAAGCGGCGGCACGCCGACTTTAGGCGCGGGCAAGGACCGGATTCTACTCGTCGAAGGCCGCGGCAATATCCGAGTTGCCGGCAACATCTCTGGCGATGGGAACTTGTATAAGCAGGGGGACGGCACTCTCACTCTGACGGGTGAAAACTCTTCGTACAACGGACTGATCACCGCCGCGCAGGGAACGATTTCGGTCGGCGCCAGCACTGCTCTCGGCTCGACGACCGCGGGGACGGTTGTGGGTACCGAAGCCTCCCTGGAAATCTCCGGCAATGGCCTGGTAATACCCGAGAATGTTTCGCTCAGCGCGTACGGGAGAGGCTTCGAGATATCGACGCTTGGCTCGCTCCGCACCACTGCCGTTGCCATCTCGAATGTTTGGGCCGGCGACATCACCCTGACCAATAACGCCGGTATCGGCACGATCGATGGCACCAAGCTAATCGTCACCGGCAATATCCATAGCATTCCTGGCGCTGCACTGGGCTCTGGCGAGAATGAGCTCGCCAAATTCGGCGGTGGCGAGCTCGAGTTGCAGGGGAGCTCGGACAACACGTTGAATTCGACCGTCACTGTGTTTGAGGGGACGCTGTCCCTCAACATGCAGAACAATGCGAAAGCATTCGCTGGCAGTCTTGTGATTGGAGATGATCGTAACGACGTCCCCTTTCCGGCCACCGTGATTTTCCAGCGAGATGGCCAAATCTCTCCTCTCAACTTCTTCGGCACCGCGGTCAACCGTGTCGAACTGAATGGCAATGGCGTGATGAATCTCAACGGGCACAGTGCCACGATTGGCTCGTTGGAGATGTCGCAAGGACGGAGCACAGCCGGTTACATCACCACGGGCGCCGGAACCTTGACGCTCATGGGAGACGTGGGCATCAACACGACGGTGGCATCGGGCAGCAGCAGCGCCAGCCCGCCCGCCAGGATTTCCGGTCATCTCGATTGGGGCACGCCGTTCTCTGGCACTTCAGGAACGGTGGTGCGTACCATCAGCGTCAACAATAGCGCCGTGGCAAGCGTCAATTCCAACCTCGAGATCGACGCCATCATCTCCGGTCCCGCTTCGACGCAGGTTAACAAAGTAGGCAACGGCAATCTCAAGCTGAGCGGCGCCAACACGTATCAAGGCGTTACCCGCGCAACGGCTGGCATTATTGAAATCGGCGTCAGCAGCACCTTCAGCAACGCGACGCACTCAGCGGGCACGGTAACGAGCGGGCCATTCGGCCGCGGTAACTTGGTCTCTCTGGCCGGTGCTGCGCTGTATGCGCAGGCGGACTATGAGATCGGCAACCCATTGTCGCTCGACAGCAACGTGACGTTCCTCGGCACTGGGGACCTGTCGTTCTCGAGCACCCAACAGACGCTATTGTCCAACGACCGGACGACCACGGTCCTCGATGCCGCACAATCCATCACGTTCGCCAGCGGCCTCAGCGGCGGGCTCTTCGTCACCGCCTCGGCGGCGTCTGGAAACTCTTTCACCAAGCTCGGACAGGGAGAAGTAAATATTGCTGGCCCCAGCAGCTTTTCTGGGGCCTTAACGGTCGGCGATCCTAATGCCGACGGCGGCACACTCCGATTTTCGGGGGATGGTTCGTGGCGCGGAAGCATTTCGGCGATTACGGTGACGAATGGCATGATCGTGCTCGACAACACGCAGGGGGTCAACAATAACCGTCTCGAAGATCAAGCGGCAATCCGGCTGGTCCAGTCGAACTTGAAGATCATCGGCAACGCCACGGCCGGGACGTCAGAAGTGGTCGGTCCTGTAACGATTTCCACAAACGGTCGCATTGAGTCCGACTCGAGCAATGGCGGCAACACCTGGCTCAACCTGACGGCGCTCGCCGCCGCGGGCGCCAATATGGTCACTTTTGTCGGCACAGGAACCGCGCTGTCGGAGAACGGAACCAATCAGATCAACATCCTCTCCGGCGCCCTGCCGGTTCTGACCAACTCGGTGATTTCGAATGCCGTAATTATCAATCCCGACAACACGGGAGACCTGGCCACCCTGGCTTCCGGCGCCAACGGCATCGCGGTCATTCCTCTGCCGGCGGAAGGTTATGTCCACAGCTTCGAGGCGGCTGGTCCCACGAGCAACGTGAAGATCACCTCCGGGACGGTCAACATTCCGCCGAGCACGGTGAATGCCGTCGTGTTCGGCAATGGTGTCATCGTGTCGGGAAGTGGCGTTTCGACGCTGACCGTCAGCGGCGGGCCGATCGTGCTTCACGACGGCGCCCAGCTGAATGTTCCGTACCTGCAAGCCACTGCCACGAATCTACTGCTGGCGACACCTGGCAGCGCAACGAGCGCGACGATCGGCAGCATCATTACCGGCAGCGTGGCGAACATCTACAAGACCGGGTTAGGCACATTGACGCTGTCGGGGGCCAATCAGTTTACCGCCGGCATGACGGTGAACGATGGTGTGCTGGCCCTGGCCAACTCCGCTGCCTTGGGATCTCCCGGTGGCTCAACCACCGTAACCTACTCCGCCGAACTTCAGCTGCGCAATGACATCGCCGTCCAGAGCGGGTCGCTGTCCATCGTCGGTTCTGGGATCGACAACATGGGCGCGCTCAAAAGCATCAGCGGCAACAATCTCTGGTCTGGTTCGATCACGATGACCGGGTTGACCACGGTCGATGCATCGACCCTCTTTCCGAACCTCGGGTTGACCACTTTTCCTCGTGCCGCGGCCATCAATGTGGCCTCCGGCAGCAAGCTCAATGTGTCTGGCGCGATCAGCGGGGCTGCCGCTGGGACCGATCTCGTCAAGTCCGGCGCAGGCACTTTGGAGCTAAGTGGCTATTTGACCAACAGCACGAACGTCGGCGGGATGCGCGTGCAGAATGGCACCGTAGAACTGGGCATGGTTCCCGGTGTGAATGCTTGGGGAGGAACCAGTTGGTCGATCGGAGATGACATCGCCGGCCATTCCGCGACGGTCCGCATGTTGGCCAATGACCAGTTCCAGGCCGGCAGCGTGCCGATCATCGCCAGCAATGGCGTACTCGACATCAATGGCCACAACGACGCCATTGGTGGGATCACCATGTTCATCGGCCCACTTGGTGGCGGGCAGGTCTGGCTCGGCGCGACTGGCAACCTCGTGGCCGGCGGCAATCTCGTTTCCTACTCGTTGGGAGGAAACAATCCCCAAGGGGCTGCCTTTACCGGCGGTACGCTCGCTCTAAATCAATTCAACGATTCGGGCGCGGCGCTCACACGCACCTTTCTGGTCGCCGACGGCGCCGTCGGAACCGATCTGACCATTTCCTCGGCCATCATCAATGGCAGCGGATTCCGCGTCGGCGGGATCACCAAGAACGGCTTTGGCCAGCTCGAGTTCAGTGGCTCGGGAACGAATACCTACACCGGCGTTACGACCGTCAACGAAGGTACATTGACCCTGAACAAGCCGGATGATGTCCTGGCCATGTCCGGCCCACTGGTCATCGGCGACAACAATGTCGCCGGCGGTATCGGCGAGACCGATGTTGTGCGCTTGATGAACAACAATCAATTGCCAGCCTACAACGCCCCGGTGACGGTCAATGTCACGGGCCTGCTCGACCTCAACAACCAGGACGCCGCGATCGGCGCGAGCGACGGCGTTACTGCCCTGACCATCCGGTCCGGCACGGTAGAAACTGGCAGCGGCACACTGACGTTGAACGGCGATTTACAGTTTTCTTCCGGCATGACTCTTACGGGATTGGCCGGAACCGCGCCGCAATTGTTCCGCGCACCGCGGATGAACGGAAACCTGGAGATTGGCGACGATTTTGCGCGCACGATTACCTCCAGCACCGCGGCTGCCGCGGGAGGTTTGGAAGTCAATGCGGTCTTGAACGCCAATCTCTCCGGCAAAGCAGACCTCATTGTCGCAGGGACGGGAGACATCTTCATCGCCGGCGACAATTCGGACCTCACGGGCAAAGTGCTATTCACCGGGGGCGGGGATATCTACATCGCCTCATCCAATTCCCCCCTGGGAAATGGCGTGGTCTATCTGGCGAACAATAGCACGCAGCAGCTCTTCGCCGCGGGAGATGCGCGCACGATCGACAACAAGATCGTCATCAACAGCAATCTGCAGTTGGGAGGGGGCGGAAGGCTAACGCTGGCGGGTGAAGTCGACATGCAAGCCAGTGGCACGATCACGATCGCTGACGCAACCGAACTGGAAATTGCCGGCGGCTTCGGCGAAGTCGTCTCCGGCTTGGGGCTGACAAAAGCCGGGGCGGGGATTCTCACCTTCAGCGCTCCGGCGAATTACTCCGGGAATACAATCATCGGTCCCGCCGGTGGATCGATCCGCCTGGTGGGCGCCGGCAGGCTCACGAATACTCCCTCGGTAACGATCGGCTTGGGGAGCAGCCTTGTTCTCGACAACTCCACCGTGGCCAGTAGCAATCGCCTCCGCGACGCCGCGACACTCACGATGAGCGGTGGTACCTTCGAGCTCTTGGGCAACTCCAACACGGACGTCAAGGAGTACATCAACAGCGCCACTCTCGGCACCGGCTTTACGTCGACGATTTCCGCATTCAATCAGGGAACTGCGCTCACCCAGCTCAATATCGCCAGCATTACGCGTAATGCGAACAGCTCGGTGATCTTCCAGGGCAAAGGGCTCGGCAGCGCGACCGACCAGATCCGCCTGATGAACCCGCCAACCGATCAGTTCGTCTATGGCATTCTGCCGTGGGCCCTGATGGTGAATCCGAATACTTCCGACGTCGACTTCGTCTCCTACGCGGCGACCGCAGACGTCGGCATCATCGCTCCCCCGACGCTCACCACGTTGGCGGGCGCCACAGCCAAAGACAACGTCAAGATCAGCGCGAACGAGTCGATCACAGCCAGCACCGCAGTCAACGCACTGCTCATCGTCGGCAATGGCATTACGGTCGGCGGGACCAGCAGCTTGTCGATCGCGTCTGGACTCGTCGCCGCCGGGAACAACTCCGGAGCGACCATTGCCATGCCGCTAGAATTCGGCAAGACGGTCGCCTCGATTCAGACCCCTTACTTCGGCAGTAGCGTCTCAATCACGGGGGACATCAGCGGGCAAGCGGGCTTGAACAAGTTCGGCACAGGCACCCTGGGACTGTCAGGCAACAACAGCTATACCGGCGTCACGTCGATCTTTGAAGGAACGGCGCGGATTAGCAGCGACAATGCACTTGGCGAGTCCCAGAACAACGCCGCTGCCCACGGCACGACTGTGAATGTCGGCGCAGCGCTTGAATTGCAGGGAGGACACACGATCGGCGCTGAAGCCCTCACCATCGCGGGGCTCGGTTTCGGCTACGGCAACTCGAATCTCGTTCTCAGCGGCTTCGGGGGCGCGCTGCGAAGCGTCAGTGGCGACAATGCCTGGAATGGCAACGTGACGATCAACAACGCCGGAAGCCTGGGGAGTGGCGCAGCCATCGGCGTTGACGCAGGCAACCTGACTCTGACAGGAAATGTCACCGCCACCAGCGTCAACCTGCTGAAGACCGGTTTCGGTACGCTCACGCTGCAAAGCACATCCGCCACGGCATTGACGCCCACCAGCACGACGATTGCTCAAGGCACGCTGCAGCTCAACCGCACGGGAACCAGCGTAAACCTGGGGGGCATCCTCAATATCGGCGACCACATCGGCGGGGCAGATGCCGATCAACTCATTCTCCTGGCCAGCGATCAGATCCTCGACACCGCCGTGGTGAACGTGCAGGCGTCGGGCAAGTTCGACCTCAATGGCAAGGACGAGCAAATCAACACCTCGATTTCCCTCGTCAACGGCCAGGGTTCGTCGGCACGAATTGCAACCGGCAGCGGCACGCTGACTCTCGGCGGGGCGTCAATTCTCAACGCCATCAACGTGACGAATCTTGCCAACAGTTATGGCAACGAAAACGCTCCCTCCATCAGCGGCAACCTTGCGCTCCAGGCATCCACCGGCGGCAACGTGATCCGCAGCATTTCGGTAGCCGACTCGGTTGCTTCGTCCAATTTGCTGATCAACGCCAAGATTACCGATGGCGGCACCGGCCGGTCTGGCATCGTCACTCAGGGAACCGGTCGGCTGGAACTCAGTCCAACGGTCGCCAGCGATTTCAGCGGCGTTCTGACAGTCCGGCAAGGGCGTCTCCAGGTTGCTAATGCCGGCGCATTGGGAGCGGGAGGCACCGCCGCCGGAACCGTGGTCGGCAGCGGCGCTACTCTGGAATTGAACGGCGTCACGTTCACCGACGAACAACTCCAACTGAACGGCGTGGGCTACCAGGGACGCGGCGCTTTAGTTGGTCTGGCAGGCACGACGTCGGGCTTTGTTCAATCGACATTCACCGGCGGCATGATCACCTTCGGGGCAACTGCTCCCGCAATCGGCGTGGATACCAACGCGCGGGTCGAGTTCAACGCCGTGGTCGATGGCACCACCGCAGTTACCAAGCTCCTTCCCGGCACGCTTGTCTTCTCGGGCAGTCAGGACAATACCTACACCGGCGGAATGGTCATCGCGGAAGGGACCGTTCGCTTTGCCAAGGATGCGGGCGTCAACGCGATTGGCACGGCTGGCACTCTGATCATTGGCAATGAGTTTGGTGGTCAGGATGCCGACAAGTTGATCTTGGATAGCGACGACCAGATTCCCGCCGGCGCGAGTACTTTCTTGGTACGTGTCCGCTCGTCGGGAGTGCTCGATTTAGGAAGCCACTCGGAAGCCATTGGCAACGATATCGCATTGCGTAATGCGCTCGAACTGCAATTGAATCCAGGCTCAAGCGCCCGCGTGATCGGATCCGGCACGTTGACTCTGGGGAGCGGAACGACCAACGATGCCGCGTGCATTCTGGTGGCCAATGGAACGGCAGTCACGAGCATGGTCGTTGCGTCGGACGGCGCGTTGATCCGTGCAAATCTGAATCTCGGCAATGCTCGCCGCAATATCGATATTTCCGATCAGGCCCTGGCCCAAACCGAGCTGGAAATCAGTGGCAAGATCTCCAATGGTCAGCTTCAAAAGGTTCAATCTGCTGCCGGTAACATCGGCACGCTGCTGTTGAGCAACGGCGCCAATGATTACGCCGGGTTCGATGAACAGCAAACCTGGACGATCGGCGCCAATGGCAACGTCCGATTCGTTTACCGCGGCGCTACGAGTGGAGATTTCAACACCAGCACCGACACCAATGGCAGCCAGCTCCAGTCGTTCTTGAATACGAACAACGTATTCGGCGCAGGCGGGACGGTCTCCGTCACGCGTGGGGGCGTCACTTTGCCGTATGTCGTCACCTTTGACGGCGGCAACCTCGCCAAACGTGATATTCCCCAGATTCAATTGATCGCCGGAACCGCTAGCCCTGCATCGGGTCTCGCTTCCAGTGAAACCGCTATCGGCGGCGGCACTCTTTTTGCGCTATCGCAAGCGAGTCCGGGCAACAATTGGGGCGTGAACCAGATTGCAGTCGGAGCAAACGGCGCGCTGGGGACGGGGGGAATCGCGATCCGCACCACCACTACCGGAAACGCTACGGCCACGCTTCGTACGAATGCAAGCTCGGTTGCGATTGACAACGTGATCGACATTTCGCGCTCAGTCGCGAGCGGCAACGTCATTTTCTCTTCCATCGGCGGGGGGCCCACGCCCGACGTCACGCAGCCCACTCCCGTGCTGACTTACAACGGTACGGTATTCAATAACGCAACGTCTGGTTCTACGTTCCTCATTAACATGGGAGCTTCTCGGGAAGGGACCCCGACGGTCATCCACACCGGTGCTTCAAGCGGCGGCATCGCCTTCGACCTGGGCAACCAGGCCCTGGTCTTCCGCAACACCGCCACGCAGGTCACGGAGATTAGCGGACAAATCGTCGGCTCCGGCGCCTTCACCAAAGGGGCGAGCGGCGCGGTGGATGGGCCGGGACTCTTAATTCTGTCGGGAGATAACAGCGGCTTGACTGCTCCTGCGTTGACGGTCAGTGCCGGCGTGCTGCGCGTCGCGCATCCCAATGCGTTGGGAGCAAACAATACCAGCAGTTCCTACCGACTCAGCGTGACGCGTGGAAGTGACGCGGCCACATTGCGATTGACCTACGGCGGCGTCCTCTCTCCAGCCATTGATATTAGCAACGTCCGATCCGACGAAGACATTCGCGCCGCGATTGAAGCCACTTTGTCGCGGCTCAGCAGCGTCAACCTCTCGTCATTCGTCGAAGTGAACAAGTCGGGGCAGGTCACCGTCGTCGTGCAGACGCCCCAAGCCGGCGATACGACCGTCTACGACATCATCTTCGGCGGAAACCTGGAAGGCTCGTCCAACAACATTACCGCGGCCACGGTAGCGGGAGCCGGCGCCAGCACGGCCGGTTCGTCGGTATTGAGCACCGGGTCGACATTCAGCACGACTGTCAGCAACGGCGCTGCGATCGAGTTCCTGTCAGGCATTACCTACGGTAACCGCTCGTTGAACATCGCCGGCAACGGTCGCACGACCGGCACCGCCAGCATCGCCATTCCCTCGACCGGCGCGTTGCGGGTCGTCCACAACAACGGCGCCCCTGGCGCGGCTGTTCTTCCCGGCATCCTCAATCTCACGGCCGCGTCGGTAATCAGCGTAGTGGATTCGGGCGACTCGCTGGTGCAGGGCGCTCAAGGCATTGTTTCCGGCGTGGGGCCGATCACTAAGTACGGCGCTGGAACGCTGGAACTCGGCGGGTACGCTGCCAACACGGCAACCCTCGGCTTGAATATCAACGAAGGGACGGTTCGCCTCAACAAGCCGACCGGAGTGAACGCACTGACGGGCAACGTCATCGTCGGCGACAACATCGGCGGCCAGGATGCTGACAAGCTGGTGCTCGTTGGCGTTGAGCAAATTCCGGATGCGTCGACCTTGACCATCAACGCAACCGGTCTGTTGACGACGTCATCGCAGAACGTGAACGACATTCAGGCGATTGCGCTTCCGAGCACGGCATCGGTGGGGACCTTCAGAATCGGGATTGCCGGAGTGGCAACGTCGGGCAACCTGTCGTTTTCGGCGGGGGAAACTGATGTCCGGAATGCGATCGCGTCGTTGAGCCCTGCATTCACAGCTGGCGGCAACGACCACTTCACGGTCACCACGACCCAATACACCAGTTCCGGCGCCACGGGGCAGGGCAAAACGTTCCTGGTCACTTTCGACTCGACGGTCGGCGACGTTAGCCCGCTGTCCGCATTCACCGCAGGTGGCTTGGGAACAGTGGCGGTCTCGCAGGTTGGCCAGTTCGGCAACGAAACGGTGAGCACGACGGGCTTTTTTGCTGGCACCGGCGAGGCCGCGCACGTTTTCCTGGCGACATCGCCCAATGGCCAAGGAGCCACCACAGGGACTGGATTGACGCTCAATGCCAACTCCACGTTTGGCCAGCTCGCGTCGCTTTACGCCAAACCCGTCTCGATCCAGATCAACGGTACCGGAAGTTTGGCGCTCGCGGCCCCGAACAGTGTCGCGGCCACAACCCGGACCGTCACCGTGGAACAATTCCTGAACGGGTCTTCGTCTGAAGTTCTGATTCAGACGCCGGTCATCAATGGGTCTGTTGCAGCAGGCGTCAGTCTTCTGAAAACAGGGCGAGGTACGATCGAAATCCAAGAAGCCGCGAACTATACCGGTTCGACAACAATCAATGCCCAAGGCGGAGCGCTGATCCTCTCCGGCGCGAATGGAGCTTTGACAAGCACGTCCCTCATCACGATTGGCGACGAAGGAGTGCTCAAGGTCGACGATTCGGCAGCGCTCAATACGGACCGCGTCAACAACGCGGCCGGCATCACTCTCACCGGCGGCACCCTCTGGTACCGGGGCAATACCTCGGCCGCCAGCTCCGAGACGTTCGGAGCGCTCACGGTGTCCGGCTCCGGTGGCTTTGCCTCGACGATTCGCGATAGCTACGGCTTCGCCGGGCAGATCATCACTTTCGCCAGCGGCACGGGCTTCGGCTCGACCGGTTCGCTCAATATCGTCACGAACGATACGTTCGAGATCGGCAGGAATGAAATCCGCTTTATTGTCGCTCCCACCACGAACGTCGGCGGGATCTTGCCGATGGCCACCTTGACTCAAAACGCGGGGCAGTCCGGCGAAACGCTCGATCTGACCGGCGACCTCGACGACACCACGGGAGCTTGGAGCGTCGGAGTGCCCACCGGTCTGTACAGTGCGAGCACGGGCAATGTCAAAGCCACGATCGGGACGGTCAATCTTGGCGCGACGGTCAACGCACTCCTCATTGAAGGGGACGGGATCACCGTCAATCCGTTCAGCAGCGGCACCACGATCACGACTGGCATGGTCGTGAATCACGGCGGTAGTGCCTTGGCGAACTTGATCAGCGCGACCGGCGACCTGGCGATGGGAGCTGCAAGAGTCAATTTCTTCTCGCAGGGAGCCAATAACGTCCAGACGTTGAACGCCACCAGCGGTGAGTTCACGTTGACGCTACCCCTCAACGCCGCCACGATCCCAGCTCCCAACACCGGCTTTACGCAACAGAATCCCGGTATCACGCAGACTACTGTGAAGCTGGACGCAGGGGCGCTCACCGTCGCCAGGCTTCAAGATGCGCTCGAGTCCTTGCCCGCGGTCGGTGTCGGCAATGTCCGCGTTACCAATCCGGCGGCAGGGATCTTTACGCTTACATTCATCGGATTGTTGGCCGGCGGTCGGGTACCGCAGCTGATCGTGAACAATCTCGGCACAACGCCAGCGGCCACGGTATCGACGACATCTCTCGGCGGCGGTCGCTTGAATATCAATAGCAACATCTCCGGCTCTGGCGTCACCCGCAAGGAGCGTCAAGGTGTACTGGGCTTGTCCGGAAACAACACGTTCTCTGGAACCTTCACGGTTGGAAGTGGGACGTTAGAGATATCGAGCACGAATGCGCTCGGAACCACCGTCGGCAATACCACAGTCAGTCCAGCGGCCGCGCTCGTGCTGAACTTCCCTACCAACACGACGATGCCGAACGAGTCGATCCTGCTCAACGGCGCCGGTTTCAACAATGACAATACCGGCGCTCTTCGTCAGTTGGGAGCCGGCTCCGTGACGTTCACGGGCGGAACCTTGACGGTGGCCTCGACAAATACCGTCATTGGTGTCGATACCGGCGCGGGTGATCTGAACCTGGCACAAACGGTTGCCTTCGGGACGGCGCTAAACTCGATCAAGGTCGGCGGCGGCGTGCTGGAGCTCAGTGGCGCAACCTCGAATACCGGCACGGGCAATGTCTACGTGAACGAAGGAACGCTGCGTCTGAACAAGACCGGGTCCGCCATTGCGATCCCCGCTCTCACGCTGCACATTGGCGACAACGACGGAGGCGCTGGAGCGGATCAGGTCGTCTACGCGGGCGCCGGCTCGAATCAAATTGCCGCGACCACAATCAACATCAATCGCTCCGGGGTTCTCGACTTCAATACAAGCTCCGACGTCGTTGGAGCGGTCAACATCATCGACGGCAGCCTCGTCGGCAGCGGCGGCACTTTCGGGTCGAGCGCGGTCACGATGCGCGGCGGCACGATTGAACTTGGCACGGGCACGCTCACGCTCACCGGAACGACAGCGGCCTTGGTGATCGCCGCGGACGGCGGCAGCGCCACGATCGCGAATGGTACCGTGGCTTTGACCAACGGAGTGCGCACGGTGACGGTCGGCAATACGGCGAGCCGTGATGATTTGATTTTGAGCGCCGATCTAACGAGCGATGCTTCCGGGGGCGCCTTCGTCAAGGCCGGCGCTGGCGTCGCCGTGCTTAGCGGCAACAACAGTGTGGCCGGAACCAATGAAGTCGATGTCGTCACTTTTTCCGGCAATCCGACACGCGGTGTCTTCCAGCTGGGCTTCCGGGGCGCGTTGACAACTTCTCTCCCGTATACCGCCTCAGCCGCGGAAGTGCGGGGAGCCTTGGAAGCGCTTCCTACCGTCGGTGTGGGAAATATCACGGTGAATGGCAATGGCGGTCCGACCGGCTCCTACACGGTTGGATTCATCAACGCGCTGGGCGGGACGGGGGTTGTCAATTTGACCGCCGTATCCCAAGGCTTGGGCGGCAATGCCACGGGTTCGACGGGGCAGGCGAATATTACCGTGACGTCTCCTACCGCCGGCCTCACGGCTTACCAGGTCACGGGAGGCGTGCTAGCCATCGGCAGCGACAATGCGCTGGGAGGCGGCAACGCAGGAGCAAGCTTCGCCAATGCGGAGATTTGGGCCTACGGCGCCGACCGGACGATCGTCAGCCCTCTGCAAATCTCAGGCAACGTGACGTTCGGCGCCCGCCGTGACTCCAGCACGCTCGCTGCTGGAAACATCCTCGAAGCGGTTGATGATCCTTTTGACTTGACCGTCGCCAGCTCGGTCCGCGGCACGTTCTTGGCCGCATCGAACACGATCACCGTCGCGGATCCCAATATCGACGTGGTCATCAATGGCTCCTTCGGCGACGGTCAGGCGTTCACGACTGGGGCGAGCTTGACCAAGTTGGGAGCTGGTCCGCTGACGCTCGGCGGAAGCAATACGTTCGCCGGCAACCTGACGGTCAGCCAGGGGACTTTGAAGGTCACCAACGACAACGCTCTGGGGATCGCACGCGATAAACAGTACTTGCTACAGGCGTGGCCCAGCGTGGGAACGTTCGGAGTCAGCGTCACCTTGAATGGCGCCACCAATTCGACCGGCGCTATTTTCACTCGTGGCGTTTCCACGGCAGCGGACATCCAAACGGCAATCAATAACTTGGGGATTGTTCGCGGCTACGGCGGCAGTTTCGAAGTCGCGGCGGGACAGGCAAACGCTTCCTTGGCGCAGTTCGTAATCACCATCCAGGGCGGGGCCTTCGAAGGGATCGATACTCCCACCATCGCCGCCGTTGCCGGGACCGGAACTCCCAGGCTTTCTGTCATCGTCACGGGCGGAGGCGGAACGGCTGTGAGCGCCGGGGCATCGCTGATTCTGGACGGAGGACGCAACATCGCATCCGAACCACTCACGCTCGCTACCGTGGCGGCACAGGGGTCGGGCTACGATGGCACGCTCGACCCATTCGGTAAGGCGAGCGGCTCGCTCGTTTCGCAAAATGGCGCCAGCACATGGGGGAACGGCGAAACACTCATCACCCTGACTGGAAGCGCGTCGGGACAATTGGCGTCCATCCGCGCCGACGGCGGCAGTTCGCTCGAGATCAATGGCTCGATCCTCAATGGCGGAGCAAACTCTCCCGGACTGAACAAGATTGGCGATGGGCTCGTCATCCTGTCTGGCACCAGCGCGAACACGTTCACGGGTGGTTTGTTCGTCAACGACGGTACCCTGGCTTTTAACAAGAGCCCAGGCCTGCCGGCCTTCCTCGGCACGGCGATCAATGTTGGCGACAACATGGGATCGGGAACCGACACGCTCGAATTCCGCGCCTCAGATCAATTGATGTACGGCAGCAGCGCTGGCGCGGTCACGGCGACTACCAACATTCAGGCCACGGGCGAGATCAGGACCACCAGCGATATCTCCAGCAGCACCACGTCTGAGGTGCAGGGCTTGTTCTTCTCCGGCCCCGCTTCGGTCGGTACGGTGACGTTGACGGGCGGTCCCATCTCAAGTTCGATCGCCGTGATTGCTACGGACAGCGCCGAGGTCATGCAGTCGAAGCTGAACGCCGCTGGCGCATTCAGCTCCGGCAGCATCGTGGCGCGGGTCGTCAAAGTGGGCGCTGCCAACGCCTTGCAGACTTACATCATCTTCAACACGACCACGGATTATGGCCTCCTGACGGCCACCCCCACCGGCGGCACGATCACCGAAGTAGCGATGCAACATGGCGGGCTGACAGGCGGCAATGTGGTGCTTGGCCCCGTCAATATGCAGATCGGTTACGACCCCAACGATCCACGAAACGCTGCTGCGGCCGATATCGAGCTCCAGTCTGGTTCAACCCTGCATCTCAGCAGTTCAGTGTTCACGGTCAACGTGAATCCCGGCGCGTCGGGACTTCCTGGCGCTGGCGGCTCGGCAGACATCGCGGAGATCAAGGGAGGGACACTTGCCCTCTTGAGCTCCCCGTCGGGCAATGCGAATCAGACCTTTGTTGTGAACGATAGCGCGGCGTCTAGCGACTTGACGATCTCGTCGAAAATCATCGACGGCGCTTTCAACGGAGCCGCTGTCTCCACGGTTTACAAGTCGGGCGTCAATAGCCGCCTGGAGTTGAACAATCCGAACGCCGACAGCGAGTTCAGTGGAAACATCAACGTCGTGCAAGGCGCTTTGCGCGTGACGAACAATGGCGATCTGGGGGCTTCGAATGCCGGTACCGTTACCGTCTCGAACGGCGCTGCCTTGGAGCTCAACGGCAACCTCGCGTTCGCCTCTCCCAAGGCGCTATCGATCAGCGGCAGCGGACTCTTGAACACCAATCAGTCTGCCACCGGCGCCACCGGTATTACCTCGATCTCTTCGACGACTCTTGGTTCCGGGGCGGTGCGCGTTCTCAATGGGAACACCGTCGATTGGGGCGGCAACGTTACCGTCCTGTTGGCGAACACCGCGATCGGTGTCGACGATGGGGCCACACTCAATGTTTCTGGCGTCCTCGCTCTGGGAGCCTTTGCCACCGTCAAGTCGGGCAGCGGCGTCCTGAATCTGTCTGGCACCAGCGCCAATACCGGCACCGGCGTCTTCTCGGTTCTTCAAGGCACTGTGGAATTGAACAAGTCCGCTGGCGTGGCGATTCCCGGTGCGCTGGTGATCGGAGATGCGCTCGGTGGCAACGAGGCTGACGTCGTACGGCTCTTCGCCAGCAATCAACTGTTCTCGACGGGAACTGTCACGCTGCTCAGTTCGGGCCTGCTGGATCTCAATGATTTCAGCAACACGATCAGCACGTTGACCCTAGGCATGAACTCTCAGACGGCAGCCCGGGTTGCGCTGGGAACCGGCCAATTGACGGTGAACGCGAACCTTGTCACGGCAGTCCAGGCCGGCGCGAACACCACGCCATCGATCGGCGGCAGCGGCGGCACTGGCGGTACGTTGAGCTTCGGCGGCGCGTCGGCCCGCATCATCAGCGCACGCAATGGCGCAGCCAGCAGCGACTTATTGATCGACGCGAAAATCATTGGTGGAAATGGCTTCACCTACGACGCCGCCGGAACGGTCGAGTTCCGGGGAACGGCCGACAATACCTACGGAGGCAACACCTACGTCACCGACAGTACGCTGCTATTCAACGGTGCGGGGACGGTGATTCCGGGCGGTACGCTGCAAATCGGTTCGAGTGCGGGGGCCTTTTTCCCGCCGGCTGCCGTCATCTACGGCGCAGCGGTCGGAAGCAATGCAATTAACGACGGAGCCACCGTGTCGCTCAGTCCGGCGGGCACGCTCGATTTGAATGGCAAGAGCGACAGCGTGCGTTTGCTCAACCTCCAGAGTGGTTCCGGGATCAGCGCGTTGGTTACCACGGGGAATGGCACGCTGACTTTGACCGGTGGCAACGTCACTCATTCGACCGTGGCCACGCTGAATTACCTGACGTACTCTCCCGCGGCCACGATTGCCGGCAACTTGAGCTTCGACAACGTCGCGCGTTCGATCGTGGTCTCGGATAGCCCAGCGTTTGAAGATCTGATTATCTCGGCCGCCATTTCGGATACCCCTCAGCTCAGAATTCAGGGAACCAGCGTCACGAATAACGGCCGTCTGATCCTGGAGGGAGCGTCGACCTATTCGGGCAGTACCATCATCAACAACCAGGAAACCGTTCTGCGGAACGGCGGCCGCCTGTTGAACACGAGCTCGATCACCGTCGGAGGCACTACGGCAGGGGCCAAACTGACTCTCGACAACGCTTACGGCACGAACAGCAACGACCGCATCAATGATGCAGCGACACTGACGATGACCGGTGGTACGTTCGGCGCTCCGGTGGTGTTCAACTACATCGGCAGCGGCTCGAGCTCTAGCGAAACCTTCGGCGACACCACGCTGCTGGCCAACTCGTTCTCAGTCTTCAGGTCGACGACGACCTCGACCGGCGCGGCGCAAGTGCGCAGCAGCGACCTCATTCGCAGCGCCGGCGCATATGCCAGCTTCATCGGCGTGAACGACGACCTCGGCTCTGCCGACAACAAGATGTTTTTCACGGCGTTGGGCGATTCCTTGATCCCCTATGCCACCGTGACGCAGGCCGATGGCCTCATCCGCCAGGCCGCCCACACCACGCTCAATGGGATTAGCGCCACCACGGCCACCGCCAGCATCAAGAATAGCCTGAACGATCCGACGCTGACCTCGACCGACTACGTGCGGCTGACCGCCAGCGAGAACATTGCAAACGACGTGACGATTGCCGGGCTGATTATCGACGGCGACAGCATCACCCTGGGGGGCGCAGGGACTTTGACCATCACCAGTGGCTCGATCGTGATGAGCGGGCCTGGTTCTGCCCAATCGACGATCAATGCCCCCTTGGCGCTCGGCAATCAGGGGGACGACTCCATCATTCAAGTCAGCAGGGGCAACCTGCTCAACATTAACGGCACGTTGGCAGATACCGCGGGAACTCTCCGCAAATTCGGCTTCGGAACCCTGGGGCTGGCGGGAGACAACGGCGCTAGCTTCACCGTTCCCATCTCCATCGATCAAGGCGTGCTCCGGGCAGGAAGCAGCACGGCGTTGGGCGATACCGTCGGGCAAACCACGGTTTCGGACGGGGCAACGCTGGAAATCGTCGGAGGCGTGATGCTTGCCGACGAACGACTGAACATCACCGGCGTCGGCGTCAACAATTCCGGCGCGATTCGGCTCGCCCGTGGCGCTACAAGCGACGCCACGATCGGCTCGCTCGGAACGGCCACGGTCGGCAATCTCACCGGCAATGCCTTCGTAGGCAATTCCGACCCGATCCATAAGTTGACGATCAATGGCGTCATCGCGGCGGGTGCGGTTACGCTGACGAAGGTCGATTCAGGCGTGGTGGAACTCGCCGGCTCGACCTCGAATAGCAGGACCCTGAATCTCCTGGTCGGCGAGGGGACCCTGAATTTGGCGAAGAGCGGCAATGCGACGGTCGGCAACATTCTGACCGTCGGCACCGATCTCGGCGGCGACAACTCTCAGCGGGTGATCATCACCGGCAGCGGCAGTCAGACGGTCGGTACGTTGCGTGTCACCAGCACCGGTCTTGTCGATTTGCAAGGTCGTTCTTTGGCCGTTTCTTCGAATGCGGCCGGCGCCATTGCTCTGAGCATCGGCAGCGCGAACAGCGCCGACATCATCAACTCCGACACCGGATCGCAGGCCACTCTGACGCTCGTTGCCGCTAGCGGCGCTACCATTACGGCCGCTCCCGTGCAAACTTCAACTGCCGTATATGGGGCGTCTCCCGCGGCGAAGATCGGTTCCGATTCGAATCCGAATCTGGTCTTGAATCTCGGTGCCGCCAGTATCGCCCGCACCATCACGGTGAGCGACCGGCCGTCGGTAAGTGACTTCGGCGTCAGTCCGATTATCAATAGCACGGGAGATGATGAGCTCGTCATCAACGCGGACATCTCCACCAGCGGCCTCAACACCGGTGGCACCTTGTTTGTTTCCGGGACTGGCCGTGTGGCCTTGGCCGGCGAAGGATCATTCGCCGCCACCAACGGCGCGACGAACATCTTGACCATAGCCAGTGGCGCGACCGCCGCGCTTCGCAATGCCAACGCACTTGGCGGCGCAGTCGGCGGCGCAGTCTCCGTGCTCGCCGGCGGCACGCTTGAATTGGACTCGAACGCCACGTTTGGAACCATTACGGCGGGACGCGCAATTACCCTCGCCGGCATCGGCACGTCTGACAGTTTCGCTGGCGGCGCAGCCACACGCGTCAAAGGGGCTCTGCGACTGTTGAATGCAGACCAGACCTGGAAGGGCAACATCACGTTGTCAGGCTCTGCGACGGTCGAAATCGATGTTCCCGACGTGCAGCGGACGTTGACTTTTGCCGGAGGAAACCTGACGGTTCCGTCCGGAGGTAACCTTCAGATCCTGGGGAATGGAACGGTTGAGTTCCACACTGCGGTGACGGCCGCGAATGCGAGTTTTGGGAGCTTCACAGTTGCCGGAGCGACGGCCCGCTTTGGCGGTGAAGGGACCGCGGGAACCCTGTTTGCCAATAATTTCGGCGGCGCTATCACCGTCAACAACGGCGGCACCATCGAGATCAACGATTCCGGCGCTGTGAATGCGAACCGCGTCGGCGATACCCGATCGATCGTCCTCAGCGGTGGTCGGCTCCTCTATGTCGGCAACGCCAGCGGCAGCACCGAAACTTTGGGCTCGGTCTCGGTGAACGTCAACGATACGGTGGTCGTCGAGTCTCAGGCCAGTGGCGCCGGCAATGCCCTCACGTTCGGTACGCTGACGAACACCAATGCCGGCAGTGCCATCCGCTTCGTCGGTACGGGCATCGATTTGGGGGCCACGAACCAGATCAACTTCTCAGGCGTCGTCGCCGCCTCAAGTGTCGTCAACGGTGTCCTACAACGCGCTTTCGTCACCAGCGACTCCGGGCAGGCCGATCTGGCGAAACTGAGTGGCGTCACCAGTGGCTACGTGACGGCTCTCGCGCTGAGCGATTACTACACCGGTAATCTGGTCGACGCTCCGTCCTCCGCCAACGTGCTCATTACCGCCAGCGACAGCACCGGCGCTCCGACCAATGGCGCGATCGGTGGATTGGTGATTCGGTCCACTTCTTCCCCTGTCACCCTTAGCGGCGATGGTACGTTGGTCACGCCACTCGTGGCTGCTTCCGGCACCGCCGGCGGCATCGTGCAACTTGGCGTGAGCCGCGCCGGCGAAATCACCACGATGGTCGACACCGACGCTTCGCTCGATGTCCAGGGGGTAATCAGCGGAGCGACTGCCCTGGCCAAAACAGGACGCGGCGATTTGCGATTGAGCGGCAGCTCGGCCAATACCTTCACCGGAGGGACGGTGGTCAACGGAGGAACGTTGACGCTTGCCAAGAATGACGCGGTCGGTACAGGAGCCGTCACGATGGGGCTGGGGGGCTACAACTCCACGCCTGGTTCGTCGGAGGGAATCACCGATGTCGGCATCATCCTGGATGGCGGCATTGCGATCGGAAATGTCCGGCTCGTGATCGAAGGCATGCCGGGACTGAACGCCCGGGCCGCGCTGCAAAGCTACAACGGCCTGAACACCTGGGGGACCGGCGCGACGACGATTAGCACGACCACTAATCCAACACCGATCTATGTCGGCTCCGATTCCGAGTTGGTGCTGAACGGCACCGTGACGAACGGGGGAATCTTCAAGACGGGAATCGGCACGCTGACCTTGGCAGGCACTGCCTCGAACGTGCAGCCCAATCTTGGCAACGTGATTGTCTCTCAAGGCACGTTGAACCTTGCCAAGAGTGCCGGGACGGCAATTTCCACGGCTGGTTTGTACGTGAATGAAAATGCCGCCGTGCGTTTCACTGGCGCCAACAATCAGATTGGCGCCACCGTGCTCATCCGGATCCTGAAGGGAGGATTGCTCGATCTCAACGATCGGAACCAGTCCACGACCCCGGATATCGTGTTGGCGGGGGGCACGATCAACACCGGCGTTGGCACGCTCACGTTGACTGGTGGTCTGCAGGTAGCAGCGAGTTCGGACTCCTCGACTGTGAACGGCGTGCTGAACCTGACTGGCGCCACGCACACCTTTATCGTGGCCGACGGCCCGGCCTCCGACGACCTGATCATCAACGCTACCGTCTCCGGCGGCGGCGCCAATTCGGGCGTCATCACCAAGGACAACCTCGGCACGATGGTGCTCGCGGCCGCCAACACTTATGCCGGCTCGACGATCGTCAATCAGGGAACTCTGGAGCTCCGCAACTCTTTGGCGCTCGGGGCGCAGAATGAAACACCGTATCAATTCACGCTGCTCACCGGTCCCACCGCCACGGGCAATTTCACCCAGGTGAATGCCAACGGCACGTTGCGACTGGCTCAGCCCAGCGGCGGCCCGGCGGTCGTGCTCCCGAACGAAGCAATTGTGATCGTGGGAAGTCCCTTTGCTTCGGTAAACAACGGGCATGCCATCGAGAACTCGGCCGGCGATAACGCGATTACAGGTCCAATCATCCTGCAGAACGGCGTGGACGGCGGCACTGTCTCCATCGATACGGGCGCTGGCAGCTTGGAGCTCGGCGGTCAGCTCATGGAGCTTCTGAATACCGCCAACCCGGTCGGTCTTACCAAAACGGGCGCGGGGACGTTGATTATCAGCGGCACAGGTTCCAATACTTACACCGGCACCACGAGAATCGTTGATGGTACCCTGCAGCTGAACAAGCAAGGGGCGACGGCGATTCCGGGCAGCTTGGTGATCGGTGATCTGGATGATCCGACTCCGGCGGCGACGACGCTGACGCTGCTGAGCGGCGGGCAGATTGGCGACTCGAACTACGTGACGCTGGGGCGTCATGCCACGCTGGATCTGGGCGTCAACAATGAAACGGTCGGTCCGCTGACGATGCAGAGCGGCACGCAGACCGGCTCGCTGGTCACCGGCGCTGCCACGCTGTCGCTCAACAGCACGGTGTACGTCGATGCTTCCAGCACCGATACGGCCAACGCGATCCTCAGCACGCCGACGAACCTCGGCATCGCTGGCCGCGAGTTCAACATCGCTTCCGGCCTCGGCGCGGCGAGCAACACGCTCGACAACGAGGTGCAGAACCTGTCGTTCAACGCCGGGGTCACCAGTGGCAACTTCGTGCTGACCTACGGCGGCACGCTGACCACGGGCCCGATCACTTACAGCGCCATTCCGGCGACGCAAGTGGCCAACATCCAGGCCGAGCTCAACTCCATCTTCGGCTCCGGCAACACGGTGGTGGCGGCGATTCAAAGCCTCAGCGGCACGACCTACTCGATCACGTTCACCGGCAACCTGGCCTACGCGAACGTGTCGCAGCTGGCGGTCGACAGCACGAACCTGGTGGGCGGTACGGCGGCGACTGCCACGACCACCAGTGGCGTCGGCAATGAAGTGCAGAACTTGTCTCTCAGTGGCGCGACGGGAAGCGTCACGCTGACGTTCGCCGGCACGGCAGCCACCTCGGCCTTGAACTTCACCGGTTCCGGCCCGACGGCCGCGCAGGTGCAGGCCAACCTGGAAACGATTCCGGCCCTGGCTGGCAACATCTATGTGGTTGGCGCGGCGGACGGCGGCAGCTCGACCGGTCGGTACACGATCGTGTTCCGCAATAAGTACGACGGTCTGAACGTGCCGAGCTTGTCGGTGGCCAACACGGGCGCGACGAGCGCCACGATCGCGACGGCGGCCAACGGCGGCACATCGATCGATCTCGACGTGACCAACGTGCTGCAGAGCGGCGGACTCACGAAGCTGAACGACGGCAAGCTCGACTTGTCGGCGGTCAACACCTACGCGAGCCCGACGACGGTCAGCCAGGGAACGTTGTTCGTCGATGGTTTGACCAATGCGGCCAGTGCGGTCACCGTGAAGAACGGCGCCACGCTGGGGGGCGCTGGTACCGTCAGTGGCACGGTCACCGTGGAAGCCGGCGGCATTGTCAGCCCGGGGCACAGCCCGGCGATCCTGGCGACCGGTAGCATCAACTTCGTCGCCAACACCACGTTGGAAGTGCTCCCTGTCGCTCCGATTCCGAACTCGGTCCTGAAGATCGAGGTCAACGGCACCACGCCAGGCACCGGCCACGACCAGTTGGCCGTCACCGGCACGGTGAACCTGAACGGCAACAACAACGCGGGGGGGGGCGCGACGCTGCAGCTGATCCGCGGCGCCGGCTTCGCGGCGGGCAATGCGACCCAAATCGTGATCGTCGACAACGACGGCAACAACCTCACCGATGCGGTCAGCGGCACGTTCACCTCGGCCTTGGGCGCCGGCAACTTGACCGATCTGGTCAACGGTCCGTTCGTGAACCTGCTCGAAGGGGCTGCGGTGTACTTCGATGGCGACACGGTCTCGATGTACACGATCACGTACGTCGGCGGCGACGGGAACGACATCGTCCTGATCGCCAGCACGCCGACCGTGGTCTACGTCGACGACGATTGGGATAACTTCACCGACGGCCAGTCGATCTCGGCCGCGGAAGACGGCAACGTCTCCGGGCTCGTCAAGGGCTACAACGCCTTCGACAACATCCAGGGGGCGATCGACAAGGTGCAGGCCGGCACGGGGGTCATTCACGTCTTCGGCGGCAGCTATCCCGCCGCGGTCAATGTGAACAAGGTGGTCTCGGTGTTCGACATCGAAACGAACGTCGATCTCCCGCAAACCATCGTCACCGTCGGCGGCACGGTCCAGCTGGGTGAGGACGCCTCGTTCAACTTGCATTCCACACAGCTCGTCTTTGCCGGCGCCGTCAACAGCGACTTCGACGAAGCGAACGATCTGACGGTCAGCGGCTGCTCGGCCGTGACCTTCACGGGCAATGTCGGCACGGCTGCCAACGGCGCGCTGGGCGCCATCACGGTGGCCAGCAACGTGACGCAGGCGAACATCAACGCCGGCACGATCACGGCGAACACGATCACGATCAGCGCTCCGGTCGTCGTCCAGACCGACGCGACCCTGAACGGCGTGACGGGGATCACGTTCAACTCGACGGTCGACAGCGAAGGGACCGAGCAGAACGACCTGACGCTGAACAGCAACGGCATCGTGACGTTCAACGGCAACGTCGGCAGCACGGGCGCAGTGGGCGCACTGACGACGGACGCGAACGGC
>JADMIO012752811.1_pt1 | contig 56804 bp, 48 predicted proteins | sample 8958161 | NCBI WGS metagenome assembly JADMIO01 (sample SAMN16585339, study PRJNA669376) | soil metagenome | isolation source: Crop rotation soil | place: USA: Cullars Rotation, Alabama | collected 2011
CTTTCCCCAGCACATACGACATTAATCGTGCCGATACCCAGGTTAGGCGCGCTGTCAATAACTATGACATCATAGTCATGAGCAACAGTTTCAATGGCCAGTCGGAGCATCAGGTGTGGATCGGTGGGCAGTTTACCTTCATCAAATTTGCCCATTAACTCAGTTTCAATACGGTGCAGAGCCAGACAGGAAGGAATAATGTCAAGCCCCGGCCAGCAAGTGGGCTTTATTGCATAAGTGACATCGTCCTTTTCCCCAAGATAGAAAGGCAGGAGAGTGTCTTCTGCATGAATATGAAGATCTGGTACCCATCCGTGATACATTGAGGCTGTTCCCTGGGGGTCGTTACCTTCCACGAGCAAAACACGTAGCCCCTTCAGAGCCAGATCCTGAGCAAGATGAACAGAAACTGAGGTTTTGTAAACGCCTCCTTTATGGGCAGCAACCCCGATCACCGGTGGAAATACGTCTTCAGCACGTCGCAATCGCGTACCAAACACATCACGCATATGATTAATTTGTTCAATTGTATAACCAACACGTTGCTCAACCCGTCCTCGAATTTCCATATCCGGGTGCGGTAGTCGCCCTGCTTTCTCGGCATCTCTGATAGCCTGAGAAGAAACCCCAACTAAATCCGCTGCTTCACCTATTCTCCAGCGCCGGGTTATTTTCCTCGCTTCCGGGCTGTCATCATTAAACTGTGCAATGGCGATAGCCTTCGTCATTTCATGACCAGCGTTTATGCACTGGTTAAGTGTTTCCATGAGTTTCATTCTGAACATCCTTTAATCATTGCTTTGCGTTTTTTTATTAAATCTTGCAATTTACTGCAAAGCAACAACAAAATCGCAAAGTCATCAAAAAACCGCAAAGTTGTTTAAAATAAGAGCAACACTACAAAAGGAGATAAGAAGAGCACATACCTCAGTCACTTATTATCACTAGCGCTCGCCGCAGCCGTGTAACCGAGCATAGCGAGCGAACTGGCGAGGAAGCAAAGAAGAACTGTTCTGTCAGATAGCTCTTACGCTCAGCGCAAGAAGAAATATCCACCGTGGGAAAAACTCCAGGTAGAGGTACACACGCGGATAGCCAATTCAGAGTAATAAACTGTGATAATCAACCCTCATCAATGATGACGAACTAACCCCCGATATCAAGTCACATGACGAAGGGAAAGAGAAGGAAATCAACTGTGACAAACTGCCCTCAAATTTGGCTTCCTTAAAAATTACAGTTCAAAAAGTATGAGAAAATCCATGCAGGCTGAAGGAAACAGCAAAACTGTGACAAATTACCCTCAGTAGGTCAGAACAAATGTGACGAACCACCCTCAAATCTGTGACAGATAACCCTCAGACTATCCTGTCGTCATGGAAGTGATATCGCGGAAGGAAAATACGATATGAGTCGTCTGGCGGCCTTTCTTTTTCTCAATGTATGAGAGGCGCATTGGAGTTCTGCTGTTGATCTCATTAACACAGACCTGCAGGAAGCGGCGGCGGAAGTCAGGCATACGCTGGTAACTTTGAGGCAGCTGGTAACGCTCTATGATCCAGTCGATTTTCAGAGAGACGATGCCTGAGCCATCCGGCTTACGATACTGACACAGGGATTCGTATAAACGCATGGCATACGGATTGGTGATTTCTTTTGTTTCACTAAGCCGAAACTGCGTAAACCGGTTCTGTAACCCGATAAAGAAGGGAATGAGATATGGGTTGATATGTACACTGTAAAGCCCTCTGGATGGACTGTGCGCACGTTTGATAAACCAAGGAAAAGATTCATAGCCTTTTTCATCGCCGGCATCCTCTTCAGGGCGATAAAAAACCACTTCCTTCCCCGCGAAACTCTTCAATGCCTGCCGTATATCCTTACTGGCTTCCGCAGAGGTCAATCCGAATATTTCAGCATATTTAGCAACATGGATCTCGCAGATACCGTCATGTTCCTGTAGGGTGCCATCAGATTTTCTGATCTGGTCAACGAACAGATACAGCATACGTTTTTGATCCCGGGAGAGACTATATGCCGCCTCAGTGAGGTCGTTTGACTGGACGATTCGCGGGCTATTTTTACGTTTCTTGTGATTGATAACCGCTGTTTCCGCCATGACAGATCCATGTGAAGTGTGACAAGTTTTTAGATTGTCACACTAAATAAAAAAGAGTCAATAAGCAGGGATAACTTTGTGAAAAAACAGCTTCTTCTGAGGGCAATTTGTCACAGGGTTAAGGGCAATTTGTCACAGACAGGACTGTCATTTGAGGGTGATTTGTCACACTGAAAGGGCAATTTGTCACAACACCTTCTCTAGAACCAGCATGGATAAAGGCCTACAAGGCGCTCTAAAAAAGAAGATCTAAAAACTATAAAAAAAATAATTATAAAAATATCCCCGTGGATAAGTGGATAACCCCAAGGGAAGTTTTTTCAGGCATCGTGTGTAAGCAGAATATATAAGTGCTGTTCCCTGGTGCTTCCTCGCTCACTCGACCGGGAGGGTTCGAGAAGGGGGGGCACCCCCCTTCGGCGTGCGCGGTCACGCGCACAGGGCGCAGCCCTGGTTAAAAACAAGGTTTATAAATATTGGTTTAAAAGCAGGTTAAAAGACAGGTTAGCGGTGGCCGAAAAACGGGCGGAAACCCTTGCAAATGCTGGATTTTCTGCCTGTGGACAGCCCCTCAAATGTCAATAGGTGCGCCCCTCATCTGTCAGCACTCTGCCCCTCAAGTGTCAAGGATCGCGCCCCTCATCTGTCAGTAGTCGCGCCCCTCAAGTGTCAATACCGCAGGGCACTTATCCCCAGGCTTGTCCACATCATCTGTGGGAAACTCGCGTAAAATCAGGCGTTTTCGCCGATTTGCGAGGCTGGCCAGCTCCACGTCGCCGGCCGAAATCGAGCCTGCCCCTCATCTGTCAACGCCGCGCCGGGTGAGTCGGCCCCTCAAGTGTCAACGTCCGCCCCTCATCTGTCAGTGAGGGCCAAGTTTTCCGCGAGGTATCCACAACGCCGGCGGCCGGCCGCGGTGTCTCGCACACGGCTTCGACGGCGTTTCTGGCGCGTTTGCAGGGCCATAGACGGCCGCCAGCCCAGCGGCGAGGGCAACCAGCCGAGGGCTTCGCCCTGTCGCTCGACTGCGGCGAGCACTACTGGCTGTAAAAGGACAGACCACATCATGGTTCTGTGTTCATTAGGTTGTTCTGTCCATTGCTGACATAATCCGCTCCACTTCAACGTAACACCGCACGAAGATTTCTATTGTTCCTGAAGGCATATTCAAATCGTTTTCGTTACCGCTTGCAGGCATCATGACAGAACACTACTTCCTATAAACGCTACACAGGCTCCTGAGATTAATAATGCGGATCTCTACGATAATGGGAGATTTTCCCGACTGTTTCGTTCGCTTCTCAGTGGATAACAGCCAGCTTCTCTGTTTAACAGACAAAAACAGCATATCCACTCAGTTCCACATTTCCATATAAAGGCCAAGGCATTTATTCTCAGGATAATTGTTTCAGCATCGCAACCGCATCAGACTCCGGCATCGCAAACTGCACCCGGTGCCGGGCAGCCACATCCAGCGCAAAAACCTTCGTGTAGACTTCCGTTGAACTGATGGACTTATGTCCCATCAGGCTTTGCAGAACTTTCAGCGGTATACCGGCATACAGCATGTGCATCGCATAGGAATGGCGGAACGTATGTGGTGTGACCGGAACAGAGAACGTCACACCGTCAGCAGCAGCGGCGGCAACCGCCTCCCCAATCCAGGTCCTGACCGTTCTGTCCGTCACTTCCCAGATCCGCGCTTTCTCTGTCCTTCCTGTGCGACGGTTACGCCGCTCCATGAGCTTATCGGGTCCACTCGCGAACGCAGAAAGGCCCACCCGAAGGTGAGCCAGTGTGATTACATTTGCGGCCTAACTGTGGCCAGTCCAGTTACGCTGGAGTCACTAGTATTTAGGTGACACTATAGAAGCGGCCGCGACAACTTGTCCACGTGGAATTCTAAGCTTAGGATCCCAATGTGCTGGAAAGGTAGCCAACAATTGGATGCTTGCGGATCAATTCGCGCTCTTCTTCAGACAGTTCTCCCGATTTTCGCAACAGCCCCGGATCGAGCGATATTTTCCCAAGGTCGTATAACGCCGCGCCCATCTCCAACGCCGCCTGTTCGGCCGCGCCGAGACCGAGCCGTTGTGCAATCGTTCGCGCGACGCGCGCCACGCGTTCCGCGCGGCCGACCGTGTTCGACTCGCGCCGTTCCTGCAGCTCGGCCAATTGCCGCAACGTTGTCAAGTGCCCGAGTTCGCACTGGCGAATCAACCGGATGTTTTCGATCGCGGCGGCGGCGTGCTTCGCCACGATGTCCAATACTTTGAGGTCGGCTTCGCTGAACGCCGCGCCGTTGTTCTTGCTGCACACGTTCAACACGGCCAGCACCTGCGACGCGCCTTTGCCCGACGCGGCGAACGTCGTGTGTTCGCCGTCCGGCGCAAGCGGCACGGAGACATACGACGCATGAGGCAAGCGGCGGCTCATCACTTCGGTTTCGTGGCTGCGAATATTGGTGACGAGCAGCGGTTTTTGCGATTGCATCACGCGCCCGCTGATCGTACCTTCGACGTCGACGCGCGCGCGGTCGGCTTCACTGGGCAACCCGCGGCTCGCGACGACTTCCAGCGTGCGGCCGTCGGGTGTCGCGAGCATCAGCGACCCGCGTTGCGCTCCGACCTGTTTCAACGCCGAATCGAGCACGAACTCGTGCAATTCGGTTTCTTCGCGAATGCCGGCCATCGATTGGCTGATGGAGAATATCGACGTCAGTTCCTGCAGCCGGGCGTTCTCGGATTGCAGCCGGTGCCGATCAAGCGCGTTTGATACCGCGAGCTTGACTTCGCTCAGGCTGAACGGCTTCAGCACGTAGTCGTACGCGCCTTCCTTCACCGCGGCCCGCGCGGTTTCCAGCGTCGCGAAACCCGTCATCACGATCGGAATCAGCGACGGGCGCACGCGCCGCGCGCGGCGAATCAGTTCGATGCCGTCCATCTCCGGCATCATGATGTCGGTGAACAACAATCCGAACTCTTCGCGCTTCGTGATGATGTCGAGCGCCGCGGGCGCGCTGGACACCGACTCGACGGAGTAACCGTCATCGGAAAGGATGTCGCTGAGAAGTTCGCGGATGACCGTTTCGTCGTCGACTATGAGAATGCGTGTGGTGTCGTTCATAAACTCGATAAGGCTGATGTCTGGACGACTCGTTTCCGGTCGAATCAGCGACTGCGCTCGTGTAACCCCAATTCTTTTGAGAGATGCCAGAAAGTGCTTATTTCGCTGGTAATGATACCACATCCGCGGCTTGCGGTTACGAAAGCGTTTTCAGAATTTGGCGCGCCCTTTTGATGGCCGCCTTGATCTGGCGCGGCGCGGTGCCGCCAATGTGGTCGCGGCGGCGAAGAATGGTGTGCGGATCGAGACAGCGATAGATGTCGCGGTCGAATATCGGCGAGAATTTCGTGTACTCGTCCAACGCGAGATCGGGCAGGCGCTTTTTCGTTTTCGTGCAATGCAACACGATGCGCCCGACGATGCCGTGGGCTTCACGGAATGGCACGCCTTTATCGACGAGATAGTCCGCGATGTCTGTCGCTTCGAGAAAACCTTCGCGCGCAGCTTCGCGCATGGCGTCGACGTTGAAGCGGATCGACGGCAACATGGCTGTGACGACGCGCACGCACGTTTGCACCGTGTCCGACGCGTCAAAGACGGGTTCCTTGTCTTCCTGCATATCGCGGTTGTAGGTGAGCGGCAGGCCTTTCATGAGCGTCAGCAACGATGTGAGATCGCCATAGACACGGCCGGTCTTGCCGCGCACGAGTTCGGCTACGTCCGGGTTCTTTTTCTGCGGCATGATGCTGGAACCAGTGGTGTAAGCATCGCCGATCTCAATGAAGCCGAACTCGGGCGTGGACCAGAGGATCAGCTCTTCGCACAAACGCGAGAGATGCATCATCGCGATCGCCGCGTTCGAGCAAAACTCGATCAGGTAATCGCGATCGGACACGGCGTCCATGCTGTTTCCGCATACGGCGTCGAAGCCGAGTTCCTCCGCGACGGCGAAGCGGTCGATCGGGTGCGGCGTACCCCCCATTGCCGCGGAGCCGAGCGGCATGATGTTTACGCGCGTGCGCAGTTCGATGAAGCGGATCCGGTCGCGGTGGAACATTTCGAAGTAGGCGAGCATGTGGTGCGCCAGCGAGACGGGCTGCGCGTGCTGCAGATGCGTGCACCCGGGCAGAATTGTCTCGACGTTCGCTTCCGCGATGGCGAGAAAAGCCTCCTGAAGATGCGCGAGCAGGTGATCGATGGCGTCGATCTGGTCGCGCGACCATAGCCGCACGTCCGTTGCGATCTGATCGTTGCGGCTGCGCGCGGTGTGAAGGCGCTTGCCCGCGTCGCCGATGCGTTTGACGAGCGCGGTCTCGATGTTGGTGTGGACATCTTCCAGCGCAGGATCGAAGACGAATTTGCCTGCTTCAATTTCCTCTGCAATAACGCTGAGCCCGGCGATGATTTTCTTGCTGTCGGCTTTGGAAATGATGCCTTGCGCGCCAAGCATGCGCGCGTGTGCGATGCTCGCGCGGATGTCCCACGGCGCGAGGCGCCGATCGAACGAAACGGACTCACCCAGTTTCTCGACCAGCGAATCCGTCGTGCCCTCAAAACGCCCGCCCCATTGCTTCGCCATGCTTCAATTCTTTCCTATGCTCATTGTTAGCCCTATCCCCGAAGAAACGCCCTCTGCAAAGCCTTTACTCATCAATGTGATGCCGGCATCGCGAGTTCGCTTTACTTCAAGGATTGCAAGTAAGCGACGATATCCGCCAGTTCCTGCGCGGTGAGTGCGGCGCTGAGGCCAGTCGGCATGAGTGAGGCGCTGGATTCTGTGCGGTCCAAAATGTCCTTTGGATTCAGACGAATGGTATTGCCGGCGGAGTCCATCATTTCGACGGCGTCCGCGGTATCGGACTTTACAAAACCGCTCAACGCGCCTTCCTCAAAGGAATTTACGATCCAGACTTTATACTCCGGCGCAACAGCCGCGCTTGGATTTAGAATCGAATCGAACAAGTTTTCCTTGCTCGCTTTTTGTCCGATCTTCGACAAGTCGGGCCCGACGAGTTTTCCTTCGCCATTGATGACGTGGCAGCGGTAGCACTGCGCGCGATCGGGACTGAAGAACGTTTCCCTTCCGCGCGCGGGATCGCCGGTCATCGCGAGGAGGTCGCTGAGCGGCGGCAATGCTTTTCCTTCGCGCGTTCCCGAGCGCGGGAGCACTTTTTCCGCCATCATGCGGATTTGCTCGCTCGAATTGGAGTTGAGCACTTCCGTAGCGTCGAGCAAAAGGTCTTGGGGTACTTTATGTTCTTCCGCGAGCGCAATTAACGTGTTCGATCCCGAACGTGACGAGCCGAGCGCGTGCAGCGCTTCTCGCCGCACGTCGAGCGGGGCCTTCGCGCTGGTAAGGGTCCCTTTCAAGACGTCTGTTGGGTCATCGCCTTTGAATGTTCCAATGGCTTTCACCGCTGCGAGGCAGGTCTGCGGATCGGAAGAATCGACGAGCGACGCGATCTGCTTTAAGAAAGGCGCGCTTTCATTTCGCTTGGCGCGCGATGCGACTTGTTGAATTGTTACTAAGGCCTTCGCGCGCTGTTCGGAGGTACTTCCAGCGTCGCACGCGAGTTTTACCACGTCGCCCAGCATCGGGACCAAACGCGTTTCGCCGATAAACGCGAGCGCGCCGTCGCGCAGTTCCGGATCCCCCACTGCTTTGGCGAGGTACGACTTCATCGTGTCGCCGTCGATCACTTCGCGCCACGCGTCGCCGTCATCGCGCGCGAGCAGATGCAACGCGTGCGCTTTCAGGTCAGCGGGATCGTCTGACGTCAACACGGCGGCGATTTGCTGGCCTGCGTCTTTCGATCCGATCGCATCGAGCGCATCCAGCGCGGCGGCGCGGAGCGATCCATCCAGCTTGGCATTTGCGAGCGCGGCCTTAGCCAGTGGCAATGCGTCGGGAGGGTGAAGCTGGATCGCGATTCCCGCGAGGCGCGCATCCCAAGTGCCTCCTAGCGCCGCGGTCATCTCGTTATATGCCCACGATTCCACCCCACGAAACGCGATGCCAATCGCTTCACGGTAAAACCGATCCTTCCCGTCATATTGGCGCGCCAAATGTACCAAGGCGAGTTTCGCAGTTCGCTCGGTATTAAATCGCCTTAATTCAAGAAGTAATTGCGCTCGCACACGCGAATCGGGATTGTCAATAATGAGAGGATCGTAAAGTGTTTCAATCGCAGGCATTCCCAGTCGTGAGACGCGACGTATCAACATCGTTTCGACCAGGGACGGATAAGTTCCAGACGGTGATATTGTGCGATATGGAAAATACGATCTTTGGCCAGTAAGCGCCCAGTATGCTCGTGCACCATCATCTATATTATTGGGCGTAAGCATGAGATTCTCTTGCGAGCGTAAGAGTATTTCTTGAATACCAGAGTCGATCTGTTCGTTGCCCACAGCATTAAAAGCGAGATATCTTCTCGCTTGATTTGGCGAATTCAACGCTCTCAAAAATCCTTTCATGCTTTGTAATTCAAAGTCGGGTACTTTTAGTGCAACGCCCTTCGGTGCAAGACGGTAGATACGCCCGCGCGACACATCCTTCATGCGATGTCCGCCGACGCCCGGGTCATACCAGTCAGAAATAAATATAGATCCGTCAGGGGCGGCGCAAACGTCACTTGGGCGAAACCATGTGTCTTCCTCATTGGATATAAGAATTTCGATCTTCGACGTAAAACCAGCGCCCGAGAGTTCAGGGCGGTACGATCGGATTACACGCGGGCCGGCGTCCGCGTGGATCAGCGTGCTCTGAAATTTCTCCGGCAGTAGCGTGCCCTGATAGAACATCAATCCCGTAGGTGAACCGAACCCTGTCTTCACCATTGTTGGCATGACGCCCGGCCGATCGGTGTTCCAATGCACTTCGTCGAGATGCCGGTCGCCTTTACGCTTCGGCCAATAGCCGTAGTTCGCACCATCGACTATAAAGTTCACGCGCGTCTGTTCGTTGCCGTCGTCGTCATTATCGGAGATGAACACGTTGCCCCAGGGATCGACCGCGGCCTCGTAGGGATTGCGCATGCCTTCGGCGAGCAGTTCAAGGTGATTGCCGTCCAGATCGCTTCGCAACACTGCTGCCGCGAGGTGCGGCGCATTCTTTCCCACGTGGACGCGGTTGCCGCTCTTGTCGGTGACGTTGAGTCCCTGGTCGCCGTTGCTGAAATACAAGTAACCGTCGGGTCCGAACGAAACTCCGTGCACGGCATGATCCGAATCGATGCCGCCGAAACCGGTGAGGATCACGGTGCGTTTGTCGGCAACGCCGTCATGGTTTGTATCTTCAAGATAAAACAGATCGGGCGACTGGCAGATGTACACGCGATCGCCGAGCACGGCGATCCCCATCGGCGCTTGCAGCGACGGGTCCTGATAAAATGTCGTCGCCTTGTCGCAACGCCCGTCGCCGTCCGTGTCTTCCAACACGCGGATGCGATCGCCCGCTTTATCCGTGATCGGCTGGTTGAACAGACGGTAGTTGCGCGCTTCGCACACCCACACCCGGCCCTGCGCATCGATGTCGATCGTGGTGGGATTGAATAGGTCCGGCTCCGCCGCGAACAACGTCAATTCCAGCCCGTCCGCGACTTTCATTTTCGCGAGGGATGCTTCTGGGGAAAGTTGGGCGAACGCGAAAGTACACAGAAAAATGCAGAGGATAAAACAGCGAAACACTTTTGCACCCTTACCGTTTAATGATCCCACGACGCGAAAACGTAAATTGCGCAACTAATCTATACCAAGCGATTCGAGATCGCCTATGTCCTTCTTCCTGCCGGTAGCGTGCTTGTTCTTAATGAATTGGTCGCGACCGATGAAGAAAACCGGGATTCCGTCCAATTCTCCTGCGGCGCGTCCAGCCCAAATCTCATCGTTGCTCACACCGCTCACCGCGTTTAGAAGATAGATTCGATTCAGTCGAACGCCCAGCTGTACGAACTGCCCCGGCGTCAGAAAATCTTCCGCAACGTATCCCAGGCTTCCGAACCCAAATTGCTTTAACGCGGCGACTAGACGGTCCGCGTTCTCTGGGGAAGGGTATATGAGAAAGTCGATATCAGCCGTGAATCGCGGGTGTCCGTGAAATGCAAGCGCGTGCGCCCCCACGATGACAAAGTCAACGCTGTTCGCGTTTAACGACTTTATAAACTCTTTCAAGTCTTGGTGGAGGATCACCTTGATATCGCCTAACTAGTTCAAGGAGAATTTGAAGTCTTTCGTTTGGAGTCAGAGTGGCATAGAATTCGCGATCTTCTTGCTCTGCTTCGGCGAAGCTGGTGTATTTCTTGCCAACCGGTACGATCCGTTCGAATTCGAGCATTAGTTTCGTCCACTGTATCCAATATCATTGCGTCAGTTTAGCACAGAGAAACTCATTTCACGCAAAAGGAAGTTAAAGCTTGAAGATAAACCATTTTAAATACTTTGAACGTGCTGCCGCGCCGCACTGTGTGCCGCGGAACGAACGGCATCGATAGCCCGTTCGAGCCCGTCATCGTCTACGTCGAGGTTGAACACAAACCGCACGCGCGATTTGCTGAGAGGGAGCGCGAGGACGCCGCGTTCGGCGAGGTGGCTGATGAAATCCATTGCATCGGCGACCTGAACATAGACGATGTTCGTAGGCGACGGTAGCGGGAATTCGATGCCGTGGACGCCTTCGAGGGCGGCACGGAATTCGCGTGCGCGGCGGTGATCGTCCTTGAGGCGCGCGACGTGGTGGTCGAGCGCGTAGAGCGCGGCGGCAGCGAGGACGCCCGCCTGCCGCATGCCGCCGCCGAACATTTTGCGATAGCGGTGCGCGAGGTCGATTGTGTCGCCGGGACCGGCGAGGATCGAGCCGATGGGCGCGCCGAGTCCCTTCGAGAAACAGAACGAAATCGTGTCGACGTGCGTCGCGTAGCCGTCGACAGGCACGCCGCTTTCGACAACCGCGTTGAAAATGCGCGCGCCGTCGCAATGCACTTTCAATCCATGTTCGCGCGCGATGTGCCCGATCTCCGCGATCGTTTCGATGGGATAGATCGCGCCGCCGCCGCGGTTGGTGGTGTTTTCGATCGTGATGAGTGTGGTCGGCGAGTAATGGTGATCGGGGTTGAGGCACAGCGCAGCCTGCACCGATTCCGGCGAGAGAATGCCGTAATCGCCGCCGAGCGTTTTTGTCATCACACCGGCGATCATCGCCATGCCGCCGGACTCATAGTTAAACGGATGCGAATCTACGTGCAGGATCACGGTGTCGGCGGGCTGCGCTTGCGATTTGATCGCGAGCAGGTTCGCCATCGTCCCCGACGGCACGAACAGCGCGGCTTCCTTGTTCACCATCTTCGCAACGCGGCGCTGCAGTTCGTTCACGGTCGGGTCTTCGCCGAACACGTCGTCACCGACCTCCGCCTTTGCCATTGCTTCGCGCATCGCCGGCGTCGGCCGCGTGATCGTGTCGCTGCGAAGATCGACTGGCTTGTCCATTACGCGGACTTCTGCGCCAAGCGCGCGAGCTTCTCAAAATAAATGTGGAGCGCCGCGATGTCGGACGCGCGCACGCCCGGCACACGCGCGGCCTGGCCGAAGTTCGCGGGACGGATCTGCGACAGGCGATCGACGCTTTCGCGAGGAAGACCGGGCACCGTTTTGTAATCGAATGAATCGGGGATCGCGCGCGATTCCGATGCGCGGAACCGATCGAGATCGCGTTCCTGCCGTTCGATATAGCCCTCGTATTTCAGACGGATTTCCACCTGTTCGGCTTCTTCCATCGAGATTGGTGAAGGCGGGGGCGACAGTTCCCACACGTCGTTAATATTCAGAGCGGGACGACACAACAGGCGCGACACGGGCTGCGGCTCTTGCATCGGCACATGACCGCGCTGCGCGAGCCAGCCATTCACCTCGGCGGTCGGCGCGAGTACGGTGGATTTCATTCGCATGATTTCGCGCTGCACGCGGTCGTACTTTTCGCGCACCGACTCCACATACGCATCACCACCGATTCCATACTTCGCAAGCCGTGCGTCCGCATTGTCGTGGCGCAGCAGCAGGCGGTACTCCGCGCGAGAGGTAAATAGGCGGTACGGCTCCATCACGCCGCGCGTGACGAGATCGTCCACCATCACGCCGATGTACGCGTCGCTGCGCGCGATATACAGCGGCGCATCGCCGCGCACGTAGCGAATTACGTTCAGCGCAGCGAACATTCCCTGACCGGCCGCTTCCTCATAGCCCGACGTGCCATTGATCTGTCCTGCGTGAAACAAGCCGCGCACGCGCTTGGTTTCGAGCGTCGATTTGAGTTCCGTCGGCTGCACGAAATCGTACTCGACGGCGTAGCCCGCGCGGACGATGTCGGCGTTCTCCAAGCCGGGGATGGTCTTCAACATCGCGGCCTGCACGTCTACTGGCAGGCTGGTCGAAAGGCCGTTGACATAAACCTCGGGCGTGTTCATGCCTTCGGGTTCGAGGAAGATGCGGTGCGAATCTTTGTCCGCGAAGCGGAAAACTTTGTCTTCAATACTCGGACAATAGCGCGTGCCGGTCGCGCCTATTTTGCCGGTGAACATCGGCGATCGATCTAGGTTCGCCTTGATGATCGCGTGCGTGCGCTCGTTGGTATACGTGAGCCAGCACATCGCCTTGTTCGGATTGAACCCATTGATCGGCGTCGAGAATGAAAACGGCCGCGGGTGCTCATCGCCCGGCTGTTCGGTCAACGCGTCGTAATCGATTGTGTCGGTGTGCAGACGCGGGCAGGTGCCAGTCTTTTGACGGTTTACTTGAAAGCCGAGGCGCTTGTACGTGCTGGAAAGCGCTTGCGCCGGCATTTCACCGGCGCGCCCGCCCGGCACATCGTTCATGCCGTAATGCAGTTTTCCGCCAAGAAACGTGCCGGTACAAACAATCACCGCTTTGGCAGAGATTTGTTCGCCATTCGCCGCCGTCACACCTGCAATCGCACCGTCGCGAAGGATAAAGTCGTCCACCGTCGTGGACATCAGCGCGAGGTTTTGCTGCGCTTCGCAGACGCGTTGCATGTCCTTCTGATAAGCCTCGCGATCCGCCTGCGCGCGCGGCGAATGCACTGCGGGCCCTTTGGACTGGTTCAGCATTTTGTATTGGATGCCGGTGCGATCGATACAACGGCCCATCTCGCCGCCCAGCGCATCGACTTCGCGCACGACTTGTCCTTTGGCGATGCCGCCAATGGCGGGATTGCAACTCATCTTACCGATGGTATTCACGTCGAGTGTGGTCATGAGTGTGCGCAGGCCCGAACGCGCGCACGCGAGCGCCGCCTCGATACCGGCGTGCCCGGCGCCCACAACGATGACATCGAAATCGCGATCCATGGAAATCCTGCAAAGGTAAGCAGACGCGCGATGAAATGCGCGAAAAACAGCTTGCAACAGTCGTTACATTAGACTAGCAAAACCCACGTATCGCCGCAAACGCCCGAAGAACGATTCGTTCGGCGGCGCGGGCATTCGGCGCATGCGCGCGCGGATGTCCGGCTGATTGAGGTGTCGCGCCAGCGTTTCCCAGCGCATGGGATGGCTGCGATCGTAAATAAGCGGATCGTATCCGAGCCGAAGATACAAGCGAATGGCGTCCTCGCGCCAGTCGTCGGTCAACAGACGCTGCACGTCAAACCCTTCGTCGCGTGTGTGTCGCAGCGCCGCGCAGGTGAGCGACAACCCGAGCCGCTTGCCGCGATGCTCGTGCAACACGCCAAGCATGTGGAGATAGCCGACGTCTGGTTCGTCCTCCGCGATCCACGCCGATGCCGATCCTACCGGCGCGCCGTTACACTCGGCGATAAACACCCGCTCGGGCTTGAAGCAGGGATCGCCCAAAATGTCTCTGCGAACGATCTCAACGGTGTCTTTGTCGAGGCGAGACGCACGGTAAATACGCGCGAGCGCTTCTTCGTCGCCGTGCCGGAACGTGCGGAGAGAATAGCCGTGCGCAAGTGGCACGTCAGGAATGTTGTCCAGCCCGATTTTTTCCATCCGTAACTGTGACATCGCGAGCAACGCTATCGGGTTTACATTTGGAATTCAACCGCGCCGGTGGAGTATCGTGACGCGCGGAGGGATTCATCTCATGCGCGTTGCACTATTCGTTTTTTGCACACTCTTCTCTACGCTTGCATTCGCCGCTCAATTTGATGGGAAAGATGCGGGCGATCATTACGATCTGTCTGCGGACGGGCTCGTTTGGTTGCGCACCATGACGCCGAAATACGATGCGAACAACCGCGAAGAAACGTACAAAGTATACACACACATTTTAGATTTCGACGGCAAAAACCTGCTTACGAAAGGCCCGGGCGGTCTGTACACACACCACCGCGGCATGTTCATCGGTTGGAAGGACACGATCATCAACGGCGTGGACTACGACACCTGGCACATGGTGAAGGAAGACAGCACGCAACAACACGTGAAGTGGGAACCGCTCGCGTCCAGCGCAAACAGCGCGACACAAAAGGAAGCGATCAAATGGTGTGACGGGAAAGACAAACCGTTTATCCAGGAAGTGCGAGCGATTACGGCTATGCCCGGCGAAAATGGCGCGCGCATTTTCGATTTTCAATCGAAGCTAACGTCGGTCGCGGGCAAGATTGAATTGAAAGGCGACCTGCAACACGCGGGCATGCACGTGCGCATGGCGCAAGATGTCGCGGACAAAGACGAAGCCGAGAAAAAGGGAAAAGTTCCGGCGGACAAGAAATCGACACAGTACGTGTTGCCTCAAGGATCGAAAGTCGAACCCGATGACAAAGTGCTCGGCGCGTGGTGGGTCTGCTGCTCCTGCGAAACGGGCGGAAAGCGATATTGGATCATGCATATGACGCACCCGAGCACCTGCAAGGACGTGCCGGTGTATTCCATTCGCGCGTACGCGCGTTTTGGCACGTTTTGGGAGCCGACGCTCGAAGAAGGAAAACCGCAACAGTATAACTTCCGCATCGTGCTGTCGGACCAAGCGATCGACGCGGCGACCTGCCAAAAGATGTACGACGCGTACGCGAAGTCCACGCCTGCGACGCTATGACAGGGCCATGATTATCGGCGTGATGAGTGACACGCACGGCAACCGGAAGTTGATGCACGAAGTGGCCGATCGCATGAAGCGTCAACACCACGCCGATTTGATAATCCATGTGGGAGATGACTGCCCGGACGCTGCCGAACTTGTTGCGGCGGGGCACAACGTGCGCATGGTCCCCGGCCTCTGGTGCGACGAATACCACGACGGACGGATTCCGAAACGAATAATCGTTCCTTGCGATGGAATTACCATTTCGGCGGCGCACGCGGAAAAAGACCTCGGCGCAACGGAGCTCGCCGCGACGGTCGTGCTAACCGGTCACACGCACGTTGCGAAGATTGAGAAGCTGGGCCGATCCGTGCACGTCAACCCAGGCCATCTGAAACATCCAAAACTCGACCGCGGAGAGCGTCCGTCTTATGCAGTAATTACAACGGACCGTGTAAAGATTTCGATTTCGATTCACGAAACGGATGGCAAAACGCGAGTGACACAGTCCATACAACGAGAACAGTTGGCCTAACCATGGATCTGAAGAGACTGGCAATGGGCGCGAGCCTGGCGGTTGCGGTGCTGATGCTCATCGGCAAACTCGCCGCGTACTTCATCACCGGCAGCGCGGCGATCCTTTCGGACGCCGCGGAGTCGGTGGTCCACATCGCGGCGACGGGCGTGGCCGGGCTGAGCCTGTGGTACGCGCATCGCGCTGCGGACGATAGCCATCCCTATGGCCACGGAAAGATCGCGTACTTTTCCGCGGGGTTTGAGGGCGCAATGATCTTCAGTGCGGCGGGTTACATCTATTATTCGAGTATTCGCGCTCTTATTGTCGGGCCGGAATTGCAGCACCTCGGCGTCGGCGTGGTCATTACCGCCGCGCTGTGCCTTGTGAACCTTGCGTTGGGATCGTTCCTGGTCTATGCAGGTCGAAAACACAACGCCGTGATCCTCGTTGCAAACGGCAAACACGTGCTGACCGACATGTGGACGAGCGCGGGCGTGGTGGTCGGCGTACTCATCGTAAATTTCACGCACGTACTTTGGATCGATCCCGTGTGCGCGATACTCGTCGCGACCAATATCGTGTTTGAAGCGGTGCGGCTGATGCGGCGCGCATTCAACGGACTGCTCGATCAGGCCAATCCAAAGCACGCAGGAATGATCTTGAGCGCGTTGCAACAAGCGACGGCGGACGGAAAGATTGCCGGTTTTCATCAACTGAAACATCGCGAAACGAACGACGTCATTTGGGTAGACGTGCATATGCTCGTGCCGGGAAGCCTGTCCACCACCGACGCGCACCACGCTGTGACCGAAGTGGAATCCTCGATCCAATCGCTCTTCAAGAAATACGCCGTCCACGTTACGACCCACATCGAGCCAAAGGAACACGACGAGGCGCATCCGGAAGGACACCCGGGGTTGCACGATCCGTACGCAACACCGGTTCCTTAGTTTTTCCAGCGACGCATTACCGAATAACGCGATTCCGTAGTTTATCGAACGTCATCCAGAACTTGCGCAGGCGATCGCGGATGCTGTCGTCGATCGGAAGCGTTGAATACGCGCTGACGACGTAGAGGTCGGTCAATTCGTACGCTTCCTCGCGAATCGAATTGAGTTCCTTCGGAAACGACGCGATGAATTCGTACGGCGTCTGTCCCGGCTTGCGCGGCACGCCGTAATCGTACGCAAGCGCGCACAGCGCGTCGTAGCATCCCTCGATCGCCCTTGCGACGCTGCTGCCTTCACCGATCGGGTTTGCGATTTTCGCGGACTTCGATGCGCCGCGAGATACTCGCCTGCGCCGTTGCACCTTAGGCAGAGTCGGCACGCGGATAACGCGGTCGAGAAACGCTTCAAGCCAGTTGAAGAACCGCACGATGAACTGCGGAAAGCGCGCGCGGTTTCGCCCGATCTGCATTGCGACGGTGCTCATGCCGCGCAGCGCGGCGTATGCGACGAACAGGCCGAGTACAATCAGCACGCCGGTGCCGATACGTTCCATAAACTTGTTTTGTTCGAGCACGTCGACCGCTGGTGAAACGACGGACTGCAACTGAAATGTCGACCCGCGGTTCCACGGATCGAATTGATGCTCCGCCACATAGGCTGTCGGCGGCAACGGCGGCCAGGGCAGGGCCGTCGCGCCGAAACCCACCATCGCAATCATCACGAAGCCCAGCCCCACCCAAAACGGGCCGAGACCTGAAGGTAAATACACGCGGCGCGAGCGAAAGTATTCGCGCAGACCGGCGAGGCTCGACAACATGAGCAGCGACATTGCTGCAACGGTGTAGCAGCCGATGTAGAAATGGCCCGCGAGCAACATCGACGCGCCGCCGTGTTGGATTACGCGCTGGCCCAGGGCAAACGCGATCATCACGGGCACGGAGAAATAGAAAATGGAGATGCCGGGGTGCCGCTTCGGCAGGCGCTCGGTCATCGCGTTGAGCTGTGCTTTTGCTTTGCGCTTCGGCTTCTGCCAATCCAGCGGATCGACGGCATCGATCTCCATCAGCCCGTCCGGTAACTTCACTTTTTTCTGAGGCTTGTTTTCCGTGCCGATCGCCTTGCGCACTTTGATCGCCGTGCTCGTTAACATGCCGATGTCGCCCGCGAGCGGGTTGTCGTCAACGCAGCATTCGTGCGTGAGCCGGTTCGTAAACCACCAGATGAACGCCACCAGCGTGGTGTTGAAACCGAGCGCAAACCATCCCGAATTTTGAAAACCTTTTGACACCGTCCCGACGTCATAGGCCTGGGTGGTAAGTGTGGTGTACGCGATAACGACGCCGAGCAGCGCGACGACGTAGAGAATGCTTTCCTCCTTTCCGTCGCGCGCGATGAGCCGGTTCAGCGCGACGACGCCGAGTACAAACCAAAACGCGAACCAGCGCAGATTCCAATCGTGAAGCTCGGTGTATACAAAGCGCACATCGAGCAGGAAATAAATCGGCGAGGCGATCATGATGAGGATCATGAAAGGCGTGAAGAAATCGATAAGAAAGTCCGTCCACGTGCGCGCCTGATACGGTTTCTTTACTTCAGTGACGCTGCCCTTCAGGGATTGAAAGTCCGTGACTTCGGCAGGGCGTTTGCGCTGCCGCTGCGTGACCGCCGGCTCGGCGAGTTTCGCCGCTTCGGACTCCAACAACGAATAGAAGTCCGTCGGCCCCTCGCCGGGGTAGCCGCTACCGCCCGATTCGGGCGGGCGATATTTCGTGGAGTTGTCGCTCATGTTCAATGTGGATGCAGTTGATCTCGTGCGCAAGCAGCAATGCCGCCGCTTTTTCGTATGACGCCTGGTTCTTGATCAGAAATACCGTCACCGCGAAGCCGGACAGTTTCATCTGCGCGAGAATGATCGACAAGTCTTCTGTTACTTGCGGGACAACGACAATCAGCGCGGCATCGCGCGGCAGCCGTTCGTATTGCGCCATGATGATTTGCCCAATGTCGAGACCGTCCGTCGGCAACACGCGCGCGAGGTTCTCGACGATCTGCAGCGCCTGCACCGGGCTGCGCCGCGTCGGGACCGTCAGCGGGCTGAGTCGAGTCGATTCGCCTTCGCCGACGACGTTGTACTCCGCTTCCTGCCGCGACAAGGATTGTCGCGTTTCGACTTCCCACTTGGCGACTTCGGCGGCGTCACGCGCGTTGGTCATCATGCCGACCTGTTCGCCGGACATTTGCAACAGATAACCGATGGACGCGGTTGTCGTGATCGCCAACTCCATCCGTTCTTCCCCGTCCTCGCCCTGGTACAACGGCGCAAACAGATCGAGAATCAGCGTCGCGCCGAGGACGTTGGACGGCTCACTCTGCTTCACGAACAACTGCCCCGTGCGTGCGGAGGCCTTCCAGTGGATGCGATTCATCGGGTCGCCCGGCACGTATTCGCGCAGGCTCGCGATGCGCGTCGGGTCTTCGTACACGCGGTTGCTGATCCGCACCGGCCCCTGCGGCCTGCGCGCAGCGATGTTAAACGTGTCGATGTAGGCGATGGTGGGAAGCACCGAAATGTAGTCCTGCTGCTGTCCGGTTCGAAACCGCTTCTGCAATCCGAACAGATCGCCCGATTCCATCAGCAAAGGACCGATGCGGTGATACCCGCGCCGCGGGCACGTAAGCCGATAGTTGAGCGTCAGCGAACGCCCCGGCATCAAAATCGCCAGCCGCGCGTTGTCGCCGTCGCGCGGAAACCCGCCTGGCGTAAAGTCCTCAACAAAGATCCACGGAATCGGCCAGCCGCGCCGGTTCGTGAGCGTCACTTCGACGCTGGTGTCCTCGCCCTGCGCTAAAACGTTCTGACTTACGGTGCGCGTGCAGTCGAGACCGGACAACCACGCGAGTGAAGACAGATTAGCGACGGTAACGAGCAGAAGGAATGCGTAGACCGCGAACGCGACGTATGGCGCTTTTACCACGAACGCGGTGCCAAGCGCTGCAGCAGCGATGAAAAACCAAAAGGCATTGCGGCGAAGGCGACCGTTCATCGCTCACACCACGTTAGTGACAGGTATCTCGTGCTCGTGCTCGTAATCGTGCTCGTAATCGTAATCGCGGATCGAAGTGAGATCGCGATCAATTGAGATATACAAACTCACTCGAATTCAGCAGCGCCCTACACAACTCGACTATCCCATACGTATTCGCCAATTCACACGCGCGCGCCTTTTCGTCATCGGTCGCATCGCGACATAGCGCCAACGAATAGGCCCGGGAAACCTGTGCATCGGTTTCCGCGCCGGCTTCGCTCTTCACGCGTTCCGCGAACGCCTCCGCCTGCTGCACCATGAAGGGACTATTCAACAAACTCAGCGCCTGCAATGGCGACGTGGACGTGATGCGTTTCGGCATGGACTGCGCGGCATCGGGACAATCGAACACACCGAAGGTCACGTCCTGCTCCATGCGCGGTTTCCATTGGTAAATCATCCGCCGGAACTCCGCGCGCGTGAACTGCGTTTTCGGCACGTAGATGTGGACGTAGCTATCGTTCGGTTCGAACACGTCAAAGCCAGGACCGCCCATCGTCAAATCGAGCTGGCCGCTGACAAACAAAATGCTGTCGCGGATCGGTTCCATGTCGAGACGGCGCGGCGGGAAACGCCACAACCACCGCGCATCAGCATCGATCTGCATCGCAGCCTCATTAGGCGCGCTGGATTGGCGGTACGTGTTCGACATCAGAATCAGTTTGTGGATCGCCTTTAAATGCCAGCCGCTGTCGACTAGTGCCGTCGCGAGCCAGTCGAGCAGTTCCGGGTGCGTGGGCCGGATGCCCATTGAGCCGAAATCGCTCGGCGACGCGACGATGCCTTTTCCGAAGTGGTGTTGCCAGATGCGGTTCACGATCACGCGCGCGGTGAGCGGGTTGCGCGGATCGCAAATCCACTGCGCAAGTTTTACGCGGCGTTGTGCGTCGCTCTCTGCAACGTCCATGTCGCAGCGATCGCCCACGTACTGCGGCGTCGCGGGCGCGACGAGTTGCCGCTCCATCATCGGGTCGCCGCGTTGCAACACGTAGGTCGCCGCAGGCAGATCGAATTTCGCCGCGTACACGCGAGGACCGTCGGAGAGACGCTTGATATCCATCTTCAAACGTTCTTCCGTGTTCTGCAGTTGTTTCAGAGAGGACGCCTCGTCCGGGGTAAGTTGGGCGGTATCGTACAGTGGCGGCAATGCGTCGCTTCGATTAAAGGGGTGCCGTTTTGAGGAATCCGAAACGGTTTGCCACGTAACGCCATCCATGGATACGGCAATTTCATACTCCGTCACGATGCGGTCGACAAATGCGCCTTCGCGATCGCGCGCCCACGTCACCATGTCGATAGCCGTCGGCTTCGCCAATTCGATTTGCGCCCAGGCGCCCGCGCGTTCCGTCGGAATCCAACTGCGCGAATTGCCGAAGCGGCCGTCGTTCAGGTGTTCGATCCGATGCAGCGGGCTGTCCGCGAATACGGTTGATGCGGTGGCGATGCCCCCGTTCAATGCCAGAGCGACATTCGTTGGGTTGTCGCCGGACGTGTACACTTCGAGTTCGTCGATGCACGGTTCGATGTCATCCGTTTTCTTGACGGTAAACCGCACATATTTCGCTTCAATAGGCGCGAACCGATCGACATTTTCCACGGTGCTCACGCGCCGTTGCAGTCCGTCCGATTGTGTGTCGCGCGCAAGTCGTAGCAATCGACCGCGCAACGACGCCAACTCCTGTTTCAACGGTTCGACCTGCGCCATACGATTTTCGCGACCGGGGTCCGGCAGTTCGCGCTCGCCCTGCGATACGCCCGCGAATACGGCGCGCATCGCGTAGTAGTCGCGCTGCGAAATGGGGTCGAATTTGTGGTCGTGACACTTCGCGCAACCGATTGTCAGCCCGAGAAACGCGGCTGCGGTAGTGGACGCCATGTCGCCGACTTCCTGATCGCGCTGCATGCGCGTCAGTACGATGTCGGGACTTTTCACTTCATCCAACGGACCCGCGGAGAGAAAACCCGTCGCAACAATATTGCCCGTCAAATCGCCGGTGAGTTGTTCGGTGATGAATTGCATGTACGGCTTGTCTTCATTGAACGCCTGAATCACGTAGTCGCGGTAGTGCCACGCGTTGCGCCGCGGCGTGTTGGTCTCGAAACCGTTCGTCTCGGCAAACCGGATCACGTCAAGCCAGTGCCGCGCCCACCGTTCCCCGTACTGCGGCGACGCGAGGACGTGATCGATCAGCTTTTCGTACGCCTCCGGCGATGCGTCTTTCAGGCATGCGTCCATCTCCTCCGGCGTGGGAGGGAGGCCAAGCACATCGAGGTACACCCGGCGAACCAACGTCCGCATGTCCGCGGGCGGCGACGGTTTCAGATTCGCCGCGTCAAGCTTAGAAAGAATGAAGGCATCAATCGGATTCGCGATCCACGCCGGATCGCTTGTCTGCGGGACGTCGTGATTCACAACCGGCCGGAACGCCCAATACTTGTCGTCTGTCGGAATTTGCGCCGCCTTGCGCACGGTCACGTCGGTGGGATCCGGTTCGTGTGCGATGGCGGACTTGATGCGCGCAAGTGCCGTGGGGTCGTTTTGCACCGACTGCAGCGCGCGAACCAATTCGTCTGCGGCTGGGTCCGCGTAAACGCAGATCGACAGCGCAAAAACAACAGCGACTCTGATCGACCTCGAGATCTTCATGCTAGCGGATTTTAGCCAATCCCGGGTCGCATTTTCCTCCTGGTCCATGAGTGGCGCTGCTTGCAGTGCGTTTTCACGACCGATACATTCGGTTTTCTTGAACGGTCGCATGCCTTCGGCGCACCATACCGTTCTATGCCCGTCAGCACGTCTGTCCACATCACCCATTGCCTGCGATACATCATCACCATGCGCCCCCGCTCGATCCTTGACATTGGGTGCGGGTTCGGCATGTGGGGATTTCTGTCGCGGATGTATCTCGACGTCGCGGAAGAGCGCGTGCAGCCGGAAGATTGGAAAATCCATATCGACGGACTCGAACTCTTCGAACCGTATATTCAAACCCACCAGCGCGCGCTGTACACGAACATCCTGATCGGCGACGTTCGCGAACTGGCACCGAAAGTGGGCAACTACGAACTCATCATCGCCGGAGACGTGATCGAACATCTTGACAAAGACGACGGCGAAGAGGTCATCGCACAGCTGTATGACAAAGCCACGCGCGCGCTGTTCGTAAACATCCCTCTTGGCGAAGGATGGGAACACCCCGAACGCCACGGCAACCCCGGCGAACTCCACCGCAGCCAGTGGTACATCGAAGATTTTCACGCGTACCCAAATATCCCCGAAACCTTCACGTTGCCCGCGGGAGGGTACGGCAGTTTCTACTGTCCCAAAGACTGCAACGTCGACGATCGCGTCGCGGGATTGCTCGCTACCGCTGACGTGCGCAAACAACAGGGCCGCACCGACCGCGCGCTGAAGTACGCGTGGAAAGCGCACGAGCTTTCACCCACAAACCAAGACACCATCCTATTCCTTGTGGACACGCTCCTCGGCAGTCGCCAACTGGATCAGGCGATCGAATTATTGCGCCAATGCATCGGGCGCGATCCGGCATTTCATTACGGCTACATGGCACTGGCGCGTATCCTAAACGCGTCCCAGCAGCGCACCGAAGCGCAACGCGTCGCACAAATGCTGCTGACGCAACCAAACGTCGCAGCCGATCTCCGAACGCAGGCGGAATCGTTGCTCGCGTAAATGCTCCCTCCGAAATGGCTTGCTCGCTTGTAGGAATCGACGCAGGTACGAGCGCATTGGAATAACGGAAAACCGCTTCATCGTTGCCGACAGTGTGCGAACCTAGGAGCACTCCAATGCGCACGGCAACCGGTCAAAACGTTTCGGCTTGGATGACAACTGACTTGCCGTCCTTCCCCCGTATTGATAGTGACATTACCGCGGACGTCGCGATCATCGGCGCCGGTATCGCGGGCTTGTCCGCTGCGTATCTGCTTGGCAAGGCGGGAAAGACCGTCGTCGTCGTAGACGACGGCGAACTTGCAGGCGGAATGACGCAACTGACCACCGCGCACCTCGCCAACGCTATTGATGATCGCATTTACGAAATCGAACGGCTCCACGGCGAAACGGGCGCGCGCCTGGCTGTCGAAAGCCACTCCGTGGCGATCGACTGCATCGAATCGATCGTGAAAGACGAACACATCGAATGCGATTTTCAACGCGTTGACGGTTACTTGTTTTTACCGCCGGGGGAAAAGATCGAAGTTCTGGAAAAAGAATTGGCCGCCGCCCACCGCGCCGGTCTTCGTGATGTTAGACGGATCGAACGTGCGCCGATTTCGTCGTTCGACACCGGGCCTTGCCTGCGTTTTCCAAACCAGGGCGAGTTTCATCCGCTCAAGTACCTCGCGGCACTGTCTCGCGCCATCACGAACCATCGTGGCCGAATATACACGCATTCGCATGCGACGCAGATCCAAGGCGGCGCACCGGCGTCGTTAAAAGCGAACGAACACAACATCACCGCCGATGCGATCATCGTCGCCACCAACTCGCCCATTAACGACCGCGTTGCGATCCATACGAAACAATCGGCTTACATGACCTACGTTATCGGCGCAATGGTGCCGCGCGGCTCGATCACAAGGGCGTTGTATTGGGACACGGACGACCCGTACCACTACGTTCGCCTCGCCGACGTGCATGCGGAGAGCGCGGCGCTCGATAAAGAAGTGCTCATCGTCGGCGGCGAAGATCACAAGACCGGGCAGGCCGACGATACGGACCAGCGCTTTGCGTGTCTCGAAGAATGGGCGCGCCAACGCTTTCCCATGATTCGCGACGTGGAATTTACGTGGAGCGGGCAAGTCATGGAGACCATCGACGGTCTCGCATACATCGGCAAGAATCCGATGGACGAGGATAACGTCTACATCGTAACGGGTGATTCGGGTATGGGCATGACGCACGGCACCATCGCCGGGATGCTTTTGCGCGATCTTATTCTCGGCAACGACAATCCGTGGGCGACGTTATACGATCCCTCGCGCAAAACCCTGCGCGCCGCTGGGGAGTTTACGCGCGAAGCCGTCAACATGGCCGCGCAATACGCCGATTGGGTCATGCCGGGCGACGTGGATTCGACAAGTGAAATCGAAAACGATCGCGGTGGAATTCTCCGCAGCGGGCTTCACATGTTCGCCGTCTACCGCGACGAAACCGGCGCACTGCATCGTTTCTCCGCGGTGTGTCCGCACCTCGGCTGCGTCGTTCAGTGGAACGACACGGAAAAATCGTGGGACTGCCCCTGCCACGGCTCGCGTTTCACCAAGCTCGGTGAAGTGATCAACGGGCCTTCCAATAAACACCTCACGCGAATCCAAGACACCTAAACGTCCTTGCAAAAATGCCCCGCGAAAACGCGCGGCAATAGCCTCGATTTACTTCATGGCTGAAAAATCCGTTGGAGTCATATAAACCGATTCCACTTTCGCCGTCAGCGATCCGTTCACTTCTGATGCCTTCTTTGCCGCTACCCAATCCGGGTCCGCGCGGAACGCGTCCCACGATTTCTTCGCGTCGTCCACCGACGTATGCGCGAGGATGTAGATAAGCTGATTATTGTCCTTGTCCTGCCGCGTCCAGTACGCGATGTTCGTCATGCCGTGCTTCTCGAACAGCTTCAATGTATGATCGCGGAACCGCGTCAGCAGCGCGTCCATCTTGTCCGGCCCCGGTGTGTAGGTGCGCAGTTCAAACACTCGGGCCGCATCACCCTTTGATGCCTTGATCTCCGGCGAAAAATCCGTCGCGGTGAGATACGTGCTGTCGACCTTCGTAACAAGTTTGCCCTGCGCTTCCGTCGTCTTCACAACTTCCTTCCAGTCCGCATCGGCCACGAAGTCTTTCCACGCCTTATCGTGCGCTTCCCGGTCCGCGCTCGAAATCACATAGATCAACAAGTTGTCCTTGTTGTCCACCGGCACCCAGTAGCCCACGTTCGTGAACCCATGTTTCTCGAACAGTTTCAGCGTATGGTCCCGAAACCGCGCCTCCAGCGCCTCCAACTTCCCCGGCGCCGCGTGATACACGCGCAGTTCGTAGCAGCGTGTGTCCGCCGACGCGGCGGCGAGGACCCATGCAAACGCAATAGTGATCACCAATGCTCTTCTCATTGAACTTTCTCCAGAACCGTGAATGCTGTTGCAACTCATCAACGCTAAAAATCTAGATAGAAGTGCCCATTTGTTTATCGGTCCGAAATGATGCTGTCCACCACGTCTGGTCGATTACCGATTATTTGAAGCAAACGCAGCGATGCATCGCTTGGTGACCGGATTCCCTGCTCCCAACTCTGCACCGTTTTCTTGGACACGTTGAGCGTGGCAGCAAAGAAAGACTGCGACATGTGAAGTTTGCGGCGCAACGCTGCAATTTTTTTAGGCGTCGTTTTGTTCGGGGGGAGCGGTGGAGTAATGGTGACGAGAGTCAATTCACCCCGCATATGGGCCAGTGCGTCTTCGAGTCCTAATCTTATTTGCTCGGACACGCCAGGCATTTTTGTTTTCGCTTTCACTAATCTATTTCCTCATCTCTTGGTCGCTTCCTTGCGGATTTGATCGACGATGCGCCGATAATTCTTCTTGTCTAGCTCAGTCAATCCCTCTTGCACGTTCTTTCCATAGATTGCGACGAAATAGAGGTGGCGCCGTTCGGGGACGTGTAGATAGATAACTCTGCATCCACTTCGCTTGCCTTTCTGCCGGCCCGTGCTCGCAACACGTATCTTTCGGAGCCCTCCGCAGCCTGGAACGACCGCTCCCGCATCCGGGTCCTCGAGCAATGCATTTTGCAGCTTACGATACGTCTCGCTATCAAGCAGTTCGACTACTCGGGACGTGAAAAATCTCGTCTCAAGCAGTACTAAGTTCATCGTCCTACCTGGTAGTATACCTTGCATGGCGCCGGGCAGCAAAAGTCCGCTAGATCAACTCAAAATACCGTCGGCGTTCCCAATCCGTCACGTACCTGTTGTACTCGCTTTGTTCCCAGCGCGCGATCTGCGTGTAGTGATCGACGACTGCGTCGCCGAGAAGCTGGCGCACAATTTTACTTTTTGAAAACGCGTCCGTGGCGTCCGTGAGCGTCCGATGCAGTTTCGGCGGGTTCGGCAGTTCGTACGCGTTCGCCGCAACGAAAGGGCCCACCGGTTCGAGCTTGTGCTCGATGCCGTGCAGGCCGGACGCCAGCATCGCCGCGTAGATGAGGTGCGCGTTCGCGTCCGCGCCGGGGATGCGGTTTTCCAGCCGCATCGATTTTCCCTGGCCCGCGACGCGGAACGACGAGGTGCGGTTGTCGCCGCCCCAGGTGACATTGCTCGGCGCGAACGACAGGTCTTCAATGCGTTTGTACGAATTCACGTTCGGCATGTAAAAAAGCTGCAGGTCCTTCGCGCAGTGCATCATCCCGCCGAGGAAATGCCGCATCGTCGCGGACATGCCCTGCTCGCCTTTTGCATCGGGGAATGCGTTTTTGCCCTGTTTCCACAGGCTCATGTGAATGTGCGCGCCGTTGCCGCTGTGTTTCGAGTCCCACTTCGCCATGAACGTCGCCTGCACGCCGTTCAACGCCGCCATCTCGCGCACCGCCGTCTTGAAGATCACGTGCTTGTCCGCGATCGGCAGCACGTCGCCGTACACCAGGTTGATCTCGAACTGCCCGTGGCCCCACTCGGCTTTGTTGCACTCCACTTCGATGTCCGCCGCGGCGAGATTCCGGCGCATCGGACCGATGACCCATTCGTCCATCGACGATCGAAAGATCGAGTAGTCGGAGATATACCGGGACATCGGTTCGAGGTCGCGGTAGTCCTTCGCACGCGAACTCTCCAGCGTCTCGCGGAACATGAAAAACTCGAGTTCCGGCGCGGCCTTCACATCAAAGCCCATCTTCTTCGCGTTTTCGATCTGCTTGCGAAGAAGGGTACGCGGCGCGATATCGACGAGATGACCGTGATGATCGTAGGTGTCGCACACGACGAGCGCGGTTTTCTCAAACCACGGGATCCGCCGCAGCGTGGACCAATCCGGCACCAGCGTCATGTCGCCGTACCCTGTGTGCCAGCCCGTAAACTTCAGGCCGGAGATCAGTATCCGCTCGATGTCCCACCCGAAGTTGCAGTCGCAGGTGTGCACGCCGCCAGCCAGATCGCGCAGAAACGGCACCGCCGCGCAGCGTTTGCCGTAGAGTCTCCCCTGCAAGTCGATCCCTGCTACCACGACGGTATCGACAGAGCCGTCTTTCACCCATTTTTCGAGTTGTTTCACGCGTTTCCCCTCCGCCAAGGGGGGAGTATCTCATAGCGGTGGAAAAGTGCGCAACGCGATGGACAGATATGGACGCGATGGACGAGATTGACGGGGGATAAATGATTGCAGGATGAGTACAGGATGATAGATAAGTTGGCCTAGCGCGAAGTCGATAAACCAAATTCGGTAGACTCGCGTCATGGCAGAGAATGGACCGCTCATTCCCAAACATGGGGGCTACCGGAAACTAAAGAGTTTTCAGGTCGCTCAATTGATCTACGACATCACGGTCCGTTTTTGCGATAAATACATCGATCGCCGCATCCGTACCTACGATCAAATGATCCAGGCGGCCCGCAGCGGTGTCCAGAACATCGCGGAAGGAAGTCAGGCAAGCGGCACATCGCGAAAAACGGAACTGACCCTGACAAGCGTCGCGCGGTCAAGCCTCGAAGAACTACGGCTGGATTACGAAGACTTTCTCCGCCAACGTGGATTCCCGCAGTGGGAGCGGTTCGATCCCCGCAACACCCAACTAATCGCGATGCGGCCTAAGAGCGCGGAAGACGTGGCCCTTTGGGCGAAAGCCGTCCGCGATCGATCCATTCCAGATGCTCCCCAAAAATCGTCGTACTCTTCTCACGCTCGGAAACGGTCGATAAAGTCCATGCAGTCCATAGCGTCTATGCCGTCCATGGTTTCACGCCAGCGTCCAACCTACCCCGAAATTGCCGCCAACGGCGCGCTGGCTCTAATCACCGTTGCCGCGGGCTTGCTGGATCGACAACTTGTCGCCCAATCGAAAACTTTCTTGGAAAAAGGCGGTTTTACCGAGAGCCTCTACCGGAAGCGCCTCGAATACCGCACTCGAAAGAACAATGAGGGCGCAGGCGATAACCAGAGATGAAAAGTGAGTCGAGCACATGGACAAGATGGACGTTATGGACTTGATAGACTTGATGGACAAATGGTCCGCATTCACACGCCCGATCTGCACGAGTAAGCATGGTTTAGCCCACCTTAGCCGTCCTGTCCAACATGTTTATTGCCCGACACATCCTTCACTCCATACCTCACGTCCATTGCCGTCCATTTCGTCCATCTTGTCCATCACGTCCATTCCGTCCATAGTGCAATCAGCAATGATTACTCTTGACTCAACCTCTAAATCCACTACCCGCCGCTTCCCTGCATTTTTTCAGTTGACACAGCCCCCATTCCCTGCTATGTTGTTAATAGGGCGTTGGTGTCTGGTGCCAATCGGGGTTTGGGGCCTCACCTAAACAGGGGCCATATGCTGGCGTTCCATGGGTTGCTCGGTGTATTTCGTTGGAATCATCTAACAAAAAGGGAGAGGTAACTAATGAGGAAAAAGGGTTTCACGCTGATTGAGCTTCTAGTAGTTATTGCAATCATCGCTATCCTCGCTGCTATCCTGTTGCCTGCACTTGCCCGCGCGCGTGAGGCTGCGCGTCGGTCGAGCTGTCAGAACAACCTGAAGCAAATCGGTCTCGCGTGCAAAATGTTTGCAAACGAAGCCAAAGGGGAAGTGTTCCCCGGTCGTTTCATCGACTACAAGACGAACGGGACGCTCGACACCAAGATGAGCTATTGGTCGGTGATCAACCACGTTGCCATGTATCCGGAATACCTTCCGGACGTGGCCGTGCTCGCCTGCCCGTCGGACAACACAATCCCGCCCGCGAACTTCCTGACCAAGCCGAACACCGGCTACTGGCGTCAGGTTGCCACGGAATGGTGCGTGGCCGCTTCGGGACAGAACAACGTGAAGAAGGCGGCCGCTCCGGTCCAGAACATCGCGTGCGACCTGGTTGCGAACCCGGGCACGACGGACAACGGTTGCAAAGACCGTACCCAGCCGCAGCACTGCTACATCCGCTACCTCGATGACTCCTACACCCACTGGGGTTGGGCCATTCAGGGTCGCGATGCAGACACTGCCGCCAAGATGATCGACCTCGGTAGCTTCTTCGACGATAGCGGTGCAACGATTGCCCCGGTCGAAAACCAAGATTACGGCGATGACGTTGATGCGACGATCGACGGAAACGACGTCACCTTCCACTGGTTCCGTGAAGGTATCGAACGCTTCTTCATCACCGACATCAACAACCCCGCCTCCTCCAACGTCGCGCAGAGCGAATTGGCAGTGACGTGGGACTCCTCGCGCGTTGAAGGTGCGACCCCGGATGCGGGTGGTCAGCCGAACGGCGTGTCCGAAGAGTTCAACCACGTTCCTGGCGGCGGTAACGTGCTGTTCGCCGACGGTCACGTCGAGTTCGGCAAGTACCCGCAGGACAATGGCAGCAAGTTCTGGATGCTCAGCCAAGCCGGGTACCAGGACGACTACGTATGGTTCCCCTAAGCCAACACTCTTGTTAGCTTAGGCAGTTTTGCGGCGAGGGCCCAGGATTCCGGGCCCTCGCCCGTTTTTTTGACGAATTGGAACTTGGGATTTAGGACTTAGGACTTAGAACTTAGAACTTAGAATCGACGTGCTAGGTTCTATGTTCTAGGTTCTACGTCCTAGGTTCTACGTCCTAGGTTCTAATTCCCAGGCCCTCGCTTGAACGCGTTGCCGTTCTATGTGGTATGCTGTGGTTGAATTGGGCTTCAAACTTTTTAAACCAAGGGCGGAGGATCGTTCGATGAAGAAAATTGTAATGCTTCTGACGTTGTGTGCGTTCGTGTTCGTCACCGCAGGTTGCGGCGGCGGTAGTTCCAGCACTGCAAGCGGCACCCCCGAGGCCAAACCGAACACGATGGGCGCGCGCCACCCGGATGATGCGCCGGCCGAGCCAGCGCCAGCGCCGACGGAACAGAAGTAACTTCGATTCAGCAAACGTTTCCTTGCAATTCGAAACGTATGATCTGGTAACGTTTCTAAGTTGTCTATTCTCGGCTGGCCAAGCCATATAGGTTGCGGCCGGCCGTTTTTGTTTCCGGCGTGATCGAATGCTGCTGTAATCGCGCGAATCAAAGGCGGACCCATAGCAAATCGTATGTCGAAAAACGATCGTCGCGAACGCGGGCGCGCGCGCTCAACCGTTGCTCAGCCATCCGGGCGCGCCCCAGTTTATTTTCTCGCCGCGGCGCTCTTCGCGATTACCTTCCTGATTTTCAGCCGGACCTTGAGCAACGATTTCCTTGCCAAGTACGACGATGACGACTACGTCGCGAACAACGAACACATCGCCAGCGGCATAACCAAATCCAGCCTCAAGTACATTCTTACAGGTACCTGCGTTTCGAACTGGCACCCGGTTACCATGCTGTCGCACGCGTTGGACGTGCAGTTATTCGGATTCAATCCATGGGGCCATCACCTCACCAATACTGCGCTTCATGCGGTTAACACCGTCATCCTGTTTTTGTTGTTGCGGGGCGCAACTGCCGCGACGGGTCGCAGCGCGCTGGTTGCCGCGCTGTTTGCGCTTCACCCTCTTCACGTCGAATCGGTTGCGACGATCGCCCAACGAAAAGACCTATTAAGCACGATGTTTTTGCTAATCGGTCTCTACGAATACGGGAGGCGGCCCGGCAAGGCTTCCATGTGGCGCGTTGCGATATGGCTCGTTCTGAGTTTGATGTCCAAGCCGATGGCCGTTACGTTTCCGGTTTTGCTAATCGTGCTCGATTTCTGGCCATTGAACAGAATCCTGCCGCGACTGCAAATACATGACCTCTTGCGGCTGATTACGGAGAAATGGCTTTTGTTCGTAGTGGCAATCGTCATGTCCGTCGTAACCTTTGCGGTCCAGCGTTCGACCGGGGCGACGGCATCGCTGGGAGAATTGCCGCTCTCTTTTCGCGTGCAAAATGCTATTGCGTCTTACCTGGCGTATTTGCGTATGACCTTTTGGCCAAGCGGGCTTTCGGCGTTCTACCCTTATCCTCACGGGTTCGCCGTCTGGGAAACGAGCGCCAAGGCGTTCTTGCTTCTCGTAATAACCGCCGCGGCTGCGACGCAATGGCGCAAGCGCCCGTATCTTACTGCTGGATGGCTTTGGTACGTGGTCAGCTTGATACCGGTAATTGGGATTGTTCAAGTAGGCTTCCAGGCGATGGCGAATCGTTACACCTATGTGCCGCTGATGGGTATCTTCGTCGCCGTAGTCTGGTACGCGTACGAAGTCGTGGAGGGCCGCCCGGCGGCGCGGGTGATGGGAGGCGTAGCGGCCGGCATTGTCGCAGTGCTTGCGGCTGTAACCTGGATCCAGACAGGCTACTGGGCAAATGCCGAAACGCTTTGGAACCGGGCGTTGGCAGTCACGTCGAACAACTACCAGGCCCATGCAAGTCTCGAATTGTTGCTCGCCGACGAGGGCCGCCTGGAAGAAGCGGCAGAGCATGGATATGAAGCGATGCGTTCGGAACCAATACCGGGTCATCCGCCGGGTGCGACCCCCATGTTGAAGTTGGCGTATATCCTCCAACAACTTGGCCGCAAAAACGAGGCGTTGGAGATACTGAATAAAGCCAAGGCCATTCATCCAGGCATTGCGAAAACGTATTTTGAACTGGCCAGCTTCTACATGACCCAAGGTAATGCAGAGGAAGCGGAACGACAAATCGCCCAGGCGCCGCTACCTCCTGCGGCCAGGCACGAAATGATCGCAAACGTCTACCTTAACGCCCGGCTGTTCGACAAGGCAGACGCGCATTACCGCGAAGCGATCGATTTGGATCCGAATATCGCAAGCATTCACATCGCGTACGCGCGTTGCCTGGAATTCCAAGGGAAACTATCGGAAGCGATTCGCGAATACGCCAAGGGCCTCGATCTGGACCCGAGCCTTGAAACCATTCGCACCCGTATACTGGAACTTAGGAAGCGGGGGGAACCATGAGCTCAACCCTGGTATGGACTAACCGCCCGACCTGTTAAACGCATGACCAGTGAATACACCCAGGAAGCTATGAGAAAACAGTTGGCCGCGGTGGTCCCCTGCTATAACGCTGGCGAGCGCGTCGCGCCGGTGGTGAAAGGCTTGCTCGCCCAACTCGATCACGTCGTGGTTGTCGACGATGGCAGCACCGACGGCGCGACGGCGCCCTTACAGGCGATGGGCGCGAGCGTGATCCAGTTTCCTGAGAATAAGGGCAAGGGCTTCGCGATGCTCGCGGGGTTTCGCGCCGCGCTTGCCGCAGAGAATGTCACGGGTGTCGTCATTGTGGATGCCGACGGCCAACACGACGCGAGCGAACTTCCAGCGCTATGGGACACGTTTGTGCGCGAAGGCTCCGATCTCGTGATCGGCACGCGCACGTTTTCAGGCAAAGACGTTCCGCTTCGCAGCAAAGTCGGCAACAAGTTCACCGCGCTGATGACGCGCATTCTAATCGGAGTTCCGATTGCCGATACGCAATCCGGATTTCGTATCCACTCGCGTCGTTTTCTCGAAAACCTGCTCAAGACGATCCGCGGCGGGCGTTACGAGACCGAAATGGAAATACTCGTCAGCGCCGCGCGCGGCGGATTCAAGATCTCCGCGTCGCCCATTCGCACGATCTATGAAACGGGCAATCCCTCCTCGCACTTCAACAAATTCCGCGACTCCTGGCGCGTCACCCGCAAACTGTTCGGTAGCGCGTTTCGAAGAAAAAGGCGCTAACGGATTCATTCCAATGGATCGCGCGAGTAGACGAGGCTTCCAGCCTCGTTACCCAAAGCTGCACTTAAACTGCGTCCGGAGTCGGCTGGTGACGAGGCTGGAAGCCTCGTCTACTGTCTCGTCATCGGCATGCCAAATCTTCTGCCGTCGTATTCACAAGCCTCGGCGTTGTAAACCGTAAACGTACCGCGCACGTTCTGAATAGAGCGGGCGTATGGGCGCAACATCACGGGCAATCTCCAACCGGTAACATTTCTCTCGTTGCGCGCGAACATCGCCTGTGGTAACATATTGAAAATGCACGAGTTGGCAATAATAAAGGACAAAAATCGTGCCGGGTGAAACGGCTTTTGAACGGCAATTGGTGCGGGACGGCGTGCTGGACGAGGCGCGGCTGGCCAAGGCGCGGCAGGACGCGAACAGCCGCGGCGTGGCGCTGCCCGTAGCGCTTGTGCAGACCGGGATCGCGACTGCCGACGCCGTGTACCGTGCCATGGCCGAATTCTGCGAAATGCGGTTTGTCGCCCCGAGCAAGATGGACATCCCGCAGGAAATCGTGGCAAAGGTCCCTGCTCGGTTCGCGACGCACTACAACTTCGTGCCTGTCCAGGAGCGCAACGGCACGCTTGTCATTGCTGTCTCAGACCCGTTGAATCACCAACTGCTGGACGACATACGGCTCGTGCTGAAGAAACAGCGAGTCGAAATAGTTGTCGCTACTCCCGAAGAGATATCCCGCGCGACAAAAGCGCTCTACGGCGTGGGCGCGGACACGGTCGAACGAATCTTGAGCGATACGGACAACGCGTCCGTGGTGAGTCTTGATTTGGGAAGCGCGGGCACCGATCTCGGCGACGACAACCTCGACGCCTCGATCATCAAATTCGTGAACGAACTGTTCGCCGAAGCGATTCGTACCGGCGCGACGGACATTCACCTCGAACCCTTCGAAGATCAACTGCGCTTGCGTTACCGCATCGACGGCATCCTGCACGGCGTCCCGACGCCGCCGTCGATCCGCGGGTTCCATCCCGCGATCGTGTCGCGCGTGAAAATCATGGCGAACCTCAACATCGCGGAGAAGCGCCTGCCGCAGGACGGCAAGATCCGCGCATCGCTTGGCGACGAACAGTTCGATCTGCGCGTGTCGGTGCTGCCGACGCCGCACGGCGAGACCGTGAACCTGCGTATCCTCAACCGTTCGTCCATGTTTCTCACGCTCGAACAACTCGGATTCACGGGCAAAGACCTGGAAGTGTTCAACACATTCCTCACGCGGCCGCACGGGATGATCCTCGTGACGGGCCCGACCGGCAGCGGCAAAACAACGACGCTCTACGCCGCACTGAGCAAGCTCAACAAACTTGAACACAAGATCATCACGATCGAAGACCCCATCGAATATCAGTTAAAAGGCATCACGCAGATGCAGACCGCGGCGCAGATCGGATTCGATTTCTCGACCGCGCTGCGTTCGATGCTGCGGCACGATCCCGACGTAATGCTTGTCGGCGAAATTCGTGACTACGAAACCGCGGAGATGGCGATCCGTTCGAGCCTCACGGGTCACCTGGTGTTCAGCACGCTGCACACCAACGACGCCGCGGGCGCCGTGACACGCTTGACCGACATGGGCGTCGAACCGTTCCTGATCGCGAGCACGATGATCGCGTCGCTCGCGCAACGTCTCGTGCGTTGCGTGTGCAGCCATTGCGCCGAGGAATATAAACCCGACGCCGCCGATTTCGCGCAGGTCGGTCGCGTGCCCGATGACGCGCGCGGCGCCACGTTTCGGCGCGGCCGCGGGTGCGACGCGTGCCGCCACACGGGGTATCACGGCCGCATCGCGATCTACGAGATGCTGCCGTTCTCGAACGAGATCAAGGAAATGACGATCCGGCGCGAACCTTCGACGCACATCAAGCGCAAGGCAATCGAATTGGGTATGCGCACGCTCCGCAACTCGGGGTGGCAGCGCGTGTGCGACGGCAAGACGACGTTCGAGGAAGTGGTGCGCGTGACCGCCGAGTCCGACGTGTTCGACGACGCGAAGGCGTAACATGCCGCAGTTCCAGTATGAGGTGAAGAAGGGCCCCGGCCCCGCGACGAGCGGTGTGCTCGAGGCGGAAAGCCGCCGCGCCGCTGCCGCGCGCCTGCGCGACATGGGCTACTTCCCGATCTCCGTCGAGGAATATTCCGGCGAGCAAAAGAAGGACGTACTTCTCCGCGCGCTCACGCGCGTGCGTCTTAAAGAACGCAACATTTTTTTCCGACAACTCGCCACGCTGATCGAATCCGGTATGCCGTTGACGCGCGCGCTTTCCACGATCGCGCAGCAGACGGAGAATAAGAAGCTGGTGGGTGTGGTGGAGCAATTGCGGGACGACGTGCAGAAAGGCAGCACCTTTGCCGAGGCGATGGAGCGCCATCCGAAAATATTCACATCGATGCACTGCAACCTCGTGCGTGCAGGCGAAACAGGCGGCATGATCGAAGAGGTGTTGTGGCGCATGGTGCAGTTCGGCGAGCAGGACGAAGAACTCCGCGCGAAGGCCGTGTCCGCGATGATCTATCCCGCCATTTTGATGTTCATGGGCACGGCGGCGATTTTCATCTTGACGTCGTTTGTGTTTCCAAAATTTCTGCTGCTGTTCAAAGATTTCAATGTCGAGTTGCCGATCCCAACAAAAATCGTCCTCGCGATATGCGGGTTTATGGGCGCGTGGTGGTGGGCGGTGCTGATCGTTGTCATCGCTCTTGTAGTCGGGACCGTTTCTTACTGGAGAACGCCGCCGGGGCGGTTGTTCTTCGATCGGTTGGCGTTGCGCGTGCCGGTCCTGCGCATGGTCGTGCAGAAATACGTGATGGCGCAGTTCGCGCGCACGCTCGGCACGCTGCTGGACAACGGCGTGCCCGTGCTGCGATCGCTGCGCATCACGGTCGAGACGCTGAGCAACCGCGAGATCGCGAATGAAGTGGACGTTGTCCAGCAGCGCGTGGCAGAGGGCGACAGCATCAGTTCGGGTCTTGCGCTGACGAAGCACTTTCCGCCGATGGTGGTGAACATGTTCGTGATTGGGGAAGAAAGCGGCAAGCTGGGCGGCGTCACGAAACGCATGGCCGACGCCTACGACATCGAAGTCGATCGCGCGGTGAAAACGCTGACGGCGCTGCTCGAGCCGTTGATGATTATCATAATGGGTGTGCTCGTGGGCGGTCTGGTGATTTCGATGCTCATGCCGATCCTGACAATGAGCGCGAATATTTCGTGATGGATGGAGGACGAAAAATGAAAGCGAATGAAGGCTTCTCGTTGCTGGAGCTTATTCTGGTGATGGTAATCATGGGTATCCTCGCAGGCATGGTGGCGTTCGCCGTCGCGGGCCGCGGAAATGATGCGCGCAGAACACGAGCCAAGTCAGATCTCTCCGTATATCAAAACGCAATCGAAGCGTACGCGCTCGAACATGAAGATAAATACCCAAAATCACTTAACGATCTTGCCATTGTGGACAAGAGGGGCCGGTCTTACATCCAACAGATTAAACCAGACGGTTGGACAAACCCATACGTCTATTCCTATCCCGGGAAAAAGAACAAATACGACCTTTACTCGATGGGGCCGGATGGCATTTCTGGCACGGAAGACGACATCTCCGTGTGGGACGTCGAGAAGAAAGAGGAAGCCGCGAAGTAGCGGCGATCGGCGCGTGCAAACGCTTCACGAAAAAGGCGGGTTCACCCTCCTCGAAATGGTCGTGGTGCTCATGATCGTCATGATCATGACGGCTGCCGTGGTGCCCATGTATCAAGGATCCGTGACGTGGGCGCGGCGCGATCGGGTCACGCGCGATCTTGTGTCGCGCATGAAGTACGCGCAGGAACGCGCCATCGCCGATGTAACCGAATACCGCCTCTACGTCGATCGAGACGCCGGTTCCTATTGGCTCATGCGCAACGAGGGGAAGAAAGACGGCAAGGATGTTTTCGAAGAAGTAAAGGACGCGGGCGCGACGCGCGACTACTTGCCCGATTCGCTGACGTTTGAAAAACCCAAAGCCACACACGACGAAAAACGCAAAGCCCATTACATCGCGTTCTACCCCGGCGGCGCCTGCGACTACGCGACGATCAAAATGAAATACGACAAGACCGAAGAGATCAAAATCTCCACGAAAGGCCGTTTGGGACAGTTCGAGGTGGAGAAGGACTGATGTGCGGGCGACGCAACGGCGGCTGGGTATTGATCGAAACGCTCGTGGCGATGGTGCTGCTCAGCGTCGGTGTGCTCGCGATCAACCGCGCACTGCGCGAGGCGATGCTCACGCGAGCGATGGCGCAAGACTACACGACCGCACGCTTTCTGCTCGAGGAAAAAATGGGTGAGCTCGACATGCAGCCCATGATGAACGAGGGCGACCGCGGCGACGGTGATTTTGGCGACGCCCATCCGCGCTTCTCGTATTCGTGGTCCGTGGCAAAGGTGGACCTGCCGGCGCCCGCCGTCCCACCCGAATTGCAGCAGTTTTTTCTCGAACCGCCGCAATTGCCGGAGTCACACCTCGGCAGAATTTCCGTGACGATCAAATGGACGCGCGCCGGACGCGAATTCGACACGACCGCCGAAACACTCGTGTCGGGCACACGCCTCCGCACACTGGAAGAAATCCGTGCAGCAGCAACAAAACCAGCCGCGTAGCGCGTGTGTTCGGAGTTCCGCGTTTACGCGGTACTTCGCAACGCCGCCAGAAAGCGATCCGCGTAGCGAAGGCTTCACGCTCGCCGAACTGCTCGTCGCGAGTACCGTCCTCGCCATTGTGCTCGGCACGGTGTACACGGCGTTCTCGTCGTCCGTCAGCATGTGGAAGATCGGTGAAGCGAACATGGGTGTATACCAGGACGCGCGCACCTCGCTCGACATCGTCACGCGCGAACTGCAAAACATCGTACCCGGCGTTGCGTATTTGGCCACGGGATCGACGGACGAATTTGAGTTTTATGCCGTCACGCGGCCAATGAATGTAGAAGACGGCGCTGAACCGCGTGTGTTGTGGATCAAGTACCGGCTTAAGGCAGACCCGAAAGGCGAAGGGAAATTATTCATTCGCGAAGAACGTCCGGTCGAAGGCCCGCTGCCATCCAACCCTCCACGGGAAGGCGAAATCGATACCTCGCTCATCAAACTCGGCAGCGAGTCGCAATTTGAATTGGCGGCGGGCGTGAAAAAGCTTGCGTTTCATTATTACTGGGTCGAACCCCAGGAAGATGAGAACGTGTTGGGAGAAGCCGCCGCCGAGCCCGCCAAATTCATCATTCGCGACGAGCACCCGGAGAAGTCCGGCATTCCTCAAGCAATCCGCATCGATCTGACGTTGTTCGATGCGAATGCGGAGAAGGGCCAGACACAATTCTCCACGTATGCCGTCATGCACGGCCCGACGACGCGGTTGGAGGAAGACGAAGGCTCGCTCGAAGCGGAAGCGGTGAAGCTTCAATGAATCGGCGCGACGAAGGGTTCATTCTCGTGGCGATGATTTGGATCGTCGCGATCCTCGCCGTGATCACGCTCGGCTTCGCGCACCGTGCATTGCTCGACGAACGCGCCGCGGCGCTCGACCTCGATCACAGCAGGGCGCAGTTTCTCGCGCGCGGATCCGTTGTGTATGCGGTCGCTGACATGCAGAACAAGGCCGTGATGGAAGGCCTTCTGCAACGCGCGCGCACCCAGCTTTCCGGCGGCGCCCCGTCTGTCCCGCGCGGCCAACAACAAAAACAGCCGGGCGTTCATGTGTCGCCGTTGTACGACGCGCCGGATTTGCTGTCCGCCGGTCTTTTTTCGGCAGCGGGCAGCGGCGAGGGCAACAAAATTTCGTACACGATGACCGATGCGGAGGCGCGCATCTCCGTCAACACCGCGCCCGAAGAAGTGCTCGATGAAATCGACGGCCTCGGCATGCGCGTCGTGTCCGCGATCATGGATCATCGCGGCGGCGAACTCTCTCCAGAAGACCGCAAGTCGTTTCTCACGATTGAAGAACTGCGCACGCTCGAAGATATCGATGAAGATGCCTGGGACGGCGGCGACGACACGCCCGGGTTGCGCGATATGTTCACGGTGTACGGCGACGGCCATATCAACGTGAACACTGCGTCGCGCGAGGTCTTGGCAGCGATACCTGATCTCGGCGATGACGTTGTCGATCGCATCCTCCGCTTCCGGCAGGGCGACGACGGCAAACTCGGCACGAGCGACGATCGCCATTTCCTTTCGCTGGAATCGATGTCCGGTCAGCTACAAATCGATCCGACGGCGCTCGCGCCGCTCGCGAAGTATTGCACCTTCGAATCGCACTTCTTTACCATCACCGGCTTTGCAACGCAGCGCCAGGGCAAAGTGCGCGCGGCGGCGCAGGCCGTCGTGTTCATGCAACCCGGCGGCGCGAGCGTGCTGAACTGGTCGGAGGGCGAATTTGGCCCGCAAATCGCACATTAGCGTTCTTCAATTCGACGAACGCTTGATCACCCGCTTGCGCGTGAAACGATCGCCGAAAGGCGTTGAGGCGGTCGCGTACGACGTGCAGTCGGGCGCGTGGTCACAGGCCGACGGCACACTCGCGGAGGCCGTGCGCGCGTTCGCGAAGGAACACCACCTCGCCGACGATGCCGTCTGCACGGTGCTGCCGCGTCACGACATGACCGCGCGCATTCTTTCGTTGCCCACGCACAGCGCGGTGGAAGTCGAGAGCATGGTCCACCTCAGCGCGGAAGAATACGTGCCGTACCCCGTGCACGAACTGGTCATCGATCAATCCGTGCTGCAGAAACTGAGCGATGGCACGTCGAAAGTGCTTGCCGTGTTTGCGCACCGCGACGTGGTCGAAGCGCACGTAGAAATTTTGCGCGCATGTTCGATCGATCCCGAACACATTTACGTCAGCACGGCGTGTATCGCGTCCGCCGCGCAACAGGCGCGCGTGAATGAGTCGCGCTACGCGCTTGTAAATCTGGCGTCGGGCGGGCTCGAAGTGCTCGTGCTGCAAAACGGCCGTCTCGTTTATGGGCGCGGCGTCGCGGCGCAACACGACTGGAAGGACGTGGCCCGCGCCGATTCCGCCGCAGCCGAAGACCTCGCGTCCGAAGTGCGCGCGTCGTTGTCCGCGTATCGCCGTGAAAGCGAGGATGGTGAAAGCGCGGAACGCGTCTATGTGTGTTCCGATTACGCCGATTGCGCCGCGGCCGCGGCATCGCTTGCCGGATTAACGGGGTACGACTGCGCGCCCGCGACGTTTGCGGCGTCTATCTTCGATCATGCTGCGCCGATATCGCCCGGCATTCCGCTGGCATCGGCGGGGGCGGCGTTGGCCGCGCAGGGCCGCGCATCGCTGGCGATCAGTCTGGTGCCAAGTTCGTTGACGCAGGCGCGGCGGTCGAACGTGGTGAGGCGCAGCCTGATGAAGGGCGGTGGGTTGGCCGCAGCAGTGTTGCTGTGCGCGATCGCCGTTTTCGCCCAAGCGTATTACCAGCGTGCGTCGTACTCGAGCGAGTTGCAACAGCAATTGAATTCATTGCAGCCGACGGCCGAAGCGGTGCGCGAGAAGTACGCCCAACTGATGCGGCTTCAGCAAAACCTCGATCGACGAGGAAGCGCGCTTGAATTGTTGGCCGCCGTGATCGATCTGATGCCGCGTTCCGGCGTCACGATCACGCGGTTCGATTTTCGTCACAACGACACGCTCACCATTCAAGGCCGCGCCGAATCGCAAGGGCTCGCGTCGCAACTTGCCGAAGAAATGCGCAACAACGGACAAAAGACCGTGCCGCAATTCGCGCGCGCGCACCTCGGCGTGACGAAACAGGAAATGGAACAAGACCGCCAGGTATACCAGTTTGAAATTATCGTCCCGCTCGCGGCGGAAGAGACCCCCGCGGCGACCGAATCGGAAGCGGGATAACGCGCCATGCCGTTACTCGATCGATTTTCTCAACTGTCGGCCTCGGAAAAGCGCCTATCGATCGCGGTCGTCGGGTTGTTGCTCGCCGCAGTCATCATGGTGATCGGATTTCGCTGCGCCGATGCGCTGGCCACATTGGACGCCACGATCGCCAGCCAACAAAATGCGCTGTTGGAATTGTCGAAGTTCGCTGCGCTCGCGGGCCCTGTCGATGAAGCCTACGAGACGATGGCGAAACAGCATTCGAGCGATTGGACGCAGGAGCAGATCCACGATCGCCTGCGCGTCGAGATTTCGCGGCTGCAACTGCGCCAAGTCCTGCCCGACGACGCGCCGATACCCGCGGTATCCAAACCCGGCGACTCGATCGTGGACATTCGCTCGTGGCCCGTGGGTGCGCTCGAAGACAGCGGCGAAGGATATCGCACCTATCAAATCAATTTCCGGACCGAACCGACGTCGATCCAAAACATTGCGACGTTCCTCGAACGCTTGCAGAAAAGCCCGCAGGCGCTGCGCGTGGACGGCCTCGAACTGACGCGCCAGCCGTTGTCGACCGAGGTCACTGCGGTTTTTCGCGTTGCGCGCACAGTTATCGGCGAGGGCAAGACACCGCAGCCCAAAGTCGCCGAAGCGCCGAAACCGGTTGCCCCGTCCAACGCAATAGTCAATTCGGATTTCGCGCAGTGGAACCCGCAGGAATCGTCATTCCCCGGGTGGATCGTATCCAGAGCGGCGATGTCCGAAGCGAAGGACCTTGTCGCCGACGGCGGCACGGCGCTCTCGCTTCACGCGAACAGTCCCGATGCCGAGTTGTACCAGGTCGTGCACTTGCGCGCGGGCGCTACGTACGAAATGGCGTTTGTCGCAAGGACTGCCGGTGTCGTGCAGGTTTGCGTTTTTAATGAATCGAAAGGCGAAGCGCTTAAAGGCGACGCGAATCTCGTCCAAGGCGCGACCGGCTATCAATATCGCTACCGGTTCACCGTCCCGGGCGACAACGGCAGCGAAATATCCATGCGCGCGCCCTACTTCGTGCTCGGGCAGACCGGCGTCGTCCTGGTAGTCGACAACGTCAGCGTGCAGGAGGTGGGCCCATGACGTTGCAACGCTACGCGTACGCGGCGGGTTGGATTGCGCTGGCAACTTTGCTGGCTCTCTTGATCGCCGGCATCGTGCGCAATCCCACGCAAGCCGCGCGCAAAGAATTCAAACGGCAACTTGCCGATTCGGCCCCCGACGCGATCGACATTAAACTCGATTCGGATCCGAACGTGGAGAATTGGGGACGCTCGATTTCGTCCCGCGCCAACCTATGGGGACCGCTCGTTCCCCCGCAAAAAGCCGAGGCCCCCGCGCCCATGCTGCAGGAAATGCTCAAAGGCGTCGAGCCGACAAACCGTACGCTCGGCTCAGGCGATAAGCAGCGCATCCAAATTCGTGTGGACGGCAAGAACGAATACTACTCCAAGGGTCAACAGGTCAAAGGCTGCACGATTCAGGAGATTACGCCGACCGACGTGTTGTTCACGCTGGCGCAAGACGGCCAGCAATATGGAATCCGGTTGCCGCGAAAGTGATCGGTGTTGTCTACCAACTACTCGGTTGATTCGTTATACTTCCGGCAACATTGCCGTTCTCGTGCGGCACTAGCGGAAATTTGGGAAGGGGCCAGTGTGGGCGCGGTGTGCGCGACCCGCGACAATTAATACGATGGCGCAATTGGCATCAAAAAATCTCGCACGAATCGTCGCGCTCGTATTGACACTACTTCCCGCGGCCCTCGCGCAGCAAAGCCCCACTAATCCCGCCCCCACGCCCTCGGTCGATGCGGCCGTGAACCGCATGATCATTCAGGAGGCGGAGCCACCCGGCGGCAAAGGCGCAAAAGGCACGGCCACCAATCCGAAATCGACCCCCAAAGCTGAGGGTGGAAAATCGGCCACGGGCGTAACGGCGATCCAGTCGGGTGACCGCCGTTCGGTGACGATCGGCGGACAAGGCGCGTTCGAGCCCATTCTTGAACAAAAAATCCCGACCGTGGATCTGCCCGACGAAGGTGAACTCATCACGCTCAACGCGTCGGACGCGGCCGCCTCCGTTATCGAGGTGCTCGATCTCGTTGCAAACGCGACGGGCTGGAACGTCGTCGCGTCGCAGGGTGTCGAGAAAGAGACCATCCGGTTCTGGGTAAAAGACGTCAAGCCGCGCCAGGTGATGGAGATTCTTAAATTTAATCACATTCACTACGATTTCGATCCGCAGACGCGATTTCTCTACGTCATGCTCGACGGCGAGTTCCTCGAGCGTAAGTACGGCGAACTGAAGAAAGCGGAATTCAAAATCACGCACGCCGACGTCGCCGACATCGAACAGGTACTGAACGGACTCATGTCCGCCACGGGCCGGCTCATCAGCGATCCGCGCACGGGCAACATCATCATATGGGACACACAATCGAACATCGACGCGATGCGCGACGCGGTCAAGCGCCTGGACGTGCCGCTCGAACCGCGCGTGTTCATGTTGAAGCACCTCGCTGCCGACGATCTACTCGAAACGATTCAAAGCCTGCTGTCGGAGCGCGGCCTCGCGCAGGCCGACCCGCGAGCAAACAGCATTGTCGTAACGGACCTCCCTGCACGACAGGACCAAATCGGCGAGATGATCGAGGCGCTGGATCAACCGCTCATCACCAAGACTTGGACGCTGCGCTACATCAAACCGAAAGACGTTACCGAGCGCCTGGAAAACATTGTTCCCGAAGAGGCGGGCGTCGTGACGTCCGATGAAAATACGCACCAGATCAGTTTGACCGCGATTAAAAGCCGCATCGACGAAGTCGACGCGATGATCAAGGATTGGGACGTGAAGGGCCTGCAGGTCCAGATCGAATCGTTCCTGGTATCGGCGAGCAGCAACGTCCTGCGCGACCTGTCGATTGATTGGGCGTACTTCGACGAAATCAGCGGCGTGCCGTTCGCCATTCAAAGTGGCAGTTCCAAACCCGACTACACGACCGCCCCGAATGCGGGGCAACGCGCCAGCGTGGGCCGCTATCCCTACCGCGCGTTTCTGCGCGACCCCGTTACCGGATCGACAATTCAGGAAGTGAGCAATCCAAATGGACGCGAAGCCGGCCAAACGACTGGTAATCTCATTCTCGATCCGGAGTTCAAAGGCAACCGCACCGCGGTGGTGCTCGATTATCTCGACAGCACCGGCGATCTAAATATTCTCGCGCGCCCCCGTGTCACCGTGCAGGACGGCGAAGAGGCGACGTTTGAAAACACGACCGACAGACCGTTTCAAAGTGTAGGCTTCACGGGATACGGCGGCACCGTAATCGACAACGGCGGTGTGGACAATCCCATCAACGACGTGTCCAGCCGCGTGATACCCGGCCAGGTGCAGTTCATCAAGGTGGGTACCATCCTCAAGGTCAAGCCGCGCGTGAACGACGAGAGCAATATCCTCATGGATATCGAAACCGAAGAAAGCAGCGCGGAAGACAAAACCATCATCGCCGGCGGTCTGGCAAGCACCATTCCGCAAAAAACGCAGAACAAAGCAAAGACCCAAGTGCTCGTCAACGACGGACAGACCATCGTGATCGGCGGCTTGCGCGCGCTCAGCGTGAAAGACGATATCGAACGCGTACCCGTGCTCGGCGATTTGCCCTTCCTGGGCCGCCTGTTTAAATCGACGAAGAAGGACCATCTCGATCGCGAACTCGCCGTGTTTATCACGCCGACGATCGTGGATGAATTTACCCAGCCGGAAGCCGCGCGCGCCGCTGCCTTCGACGAAGAGGCCACGGACACGATGCGTCACACGCAAAAAGGCATCTTCGGTCGCGCACAAGATCGAATCACCGGCGGGAAGAACGAACTCAGTGTCGCGGTGGGCCAGACTGGCGCTATTCAGTCGGAAGGAAAAATACTCACCGAAGCGGAACTGGGCGACAAGTTCAACACGTATCGAGACGCCAAACTGAAGCCCGTCGTCATTGTGCGCATTCACCCGAACGCACCCGCAGGTGTTGAAGACCGTATCCGCGAGTCCGCCATGCTGGCCGGTCTTAAGGTAACGACGGAAAAGGAGCGCACGCCGTTTGTACCCGCTCCCCGGAATCCCGCAGCGCCCCCGGCTGCGGAAGCCTCGCCCGAACGCTAACGCGTCAATCGATTCGCGTTAAACGAAACGCTCGAATCTTCGCCCAATGCTCGGCGTCCGCGGGTCCTTGGTACGCTTGCACGCTGATCTTCGCATCGCCTTTCGCGGGCAAGTCGCATTCGCCGGCCGTTTGCCACTCGCCAACGCCATCGATTCGGTATTCACCCTTTAAAATATTACCGCGCGCAGTGAGGCGGACCTGGAGTTTGGTGACGTTGTTGCCGATCGGCGGTTTGGCGATGGTCCGCGTCATGTCGTTTTCTTCGCGGCCCATCACCATGCAAACGTCGCCGTCCACAAGTTCCAGCCCGATCTTCACCATGTTGCTGTCATCGTAATACCAGACCAGATCGACTTGCTCATATTGCGAGGTGGGTTTATTTTCAAACGTGACCTCTGCACACAGCGCGCCGTTCGCCGCCTTCGGCAAATCGCGCACCAATACATTCTTCGCGTCATTCTTGCCACCCCACATGTTGCCAGCCTCGATGCGAATTTCCAGTCCGTCATCCGTCACGCGCCACGCCGCGGGATTTTCGCGCACCCACCGCCAGCCCTCGCCAACTTTTCCGCGGAACTCGTCTGTGAAAAGCACGGTCTCAGCCGCCAAGGCGACTGCCGCAGCTACGGCCACGACTATCAAAAAAAATGCGGCCCCTCTTCTCATTCCTCCCATCGTTCCCATTCTTTCCGTACCTCCCATTCGTCCCGCAAGCATTCACCCGCGCCTCATGTTATATTCTCTCTCGGTCCGTAGTCGATAGGGGTATGTGAATGCGAATTCTTGTTGCTGAAGACGACAACTCCACGCGAATTGCGCTCACCGCAGTGCTTCGACGCCTCGGCCACCAGGTTACGGGCGTTACAACCGGTGAAGAGGCCTGGGACATACTCCAAAAAGACGATTCCCCCAAACTCGCCATTCTCGATTGGATGATGCCGGGGTTGACGGGTGTGGAAGTGTGCCAGCGCGCGCGCGAGACCTTCGGCAGCGGTTCGAAATACATCATCCTGCTCACCTCGCGGTCTGAAAAGGTGGACGTGATTGAGGGACTACAGGCGGGCGCGAACGATTACGTGACCAAACCCTTCGACGAAGGCGAACTTATGGCGCGCGTCGGCGTTGGCGAACGCATCATCGATCTCGAGCAACAACTGCGGAACCGCGTCGCCGAACTCGAACAGGCGATGGCCCACATCAAATTTCTTCAAGGCATTCTGCCCATCTGCATGTTCTGTCGCCGCATACGCGACGACGAGGAATCGTGGCGGCGCATCGAAGACTATTTGGCCGAACACGCCGACGTACAATTGAGCCACGGGCTATGCCCCCAGTGCTTCGAGAAGCACTACCCGGAACTCTATTACAAAAGCCGCAGTGAGGGCGCGTCGAACTAGTTGGCGTTGCCGGGGGAAAGTGTATGTTAGAAACAGTCGATCTCGACGCGGCCATTCCCAAGCGCGAATGCAAAACGATTCTTGAGGGAATCGATCTGCAAGTCGCGCAATTACAGCGCGACCTGCGCCCATCGGGCAGCCCGGTGCTGATCGTCTTTGAAGGGTGGGACGGTGCGGGCAAGGGAATGGTCCTCAACCGCATGCTGGAACCGCTCGACCCGCGCGGATTCAAGGTCTACAACATCAAAGAACCCACCGATGCCGAAAAAATGTTTCCTGCGTTGCGCCGGTTTTGGCTGACCATTCCGTCGCGCGGCGGCATCAGCATTTACAACCACAGTTGGTACCGCGAAGTGCTGCAGCAATGCGTCGAAGCAAAAAGCGACGCGAAAGAGCTGGAAGCGTACGAGCATATTCGCACGTTCGAGCGGCAATTGCACGACGACGGCGTAGTCGTCGTAAAATACTTTTTGCACATCAGCAAGAAAGAACAAGCCAAGCGCTTCAAACGGCTCGAAAAAGACCCCGCATTCGCGTGGAAAATCGGGAAACCGGAGAAGCGCCGTCACAAGTTATATAAAGAGTATTTTGCCGCGTCCGAAGACATGTTGCGCGAGACTTCCACATCGTATGCGCCGTGGACCGTCATTGCCGCGACGGACGACAATTTCGCCAAAGTCCGCGTCGCGGAGACGCTACTTTCGGCATTGCAACGCGCGGCGGAACGTACGAATGCGCCAGTGGCATCGCACGTTGCGGCGTCGCCGCGCCGGACGAGTCCTTTAAATCGTGTCGATTTGTCCGCAACGATTTCGCGCGAAGGATACGACGACGCGCTTCCCAAACTGCAAAACGAACTTCGGCGATTGCAACACGTCTGCTATTTCAAACGCCGCGCCGCCGTGCTGGTATTCGAAGGTTGGGACGCTGCGGGCAAGGGCGGCACGATTCGCAGGCTCACGCGCAAACTCGACCCCCGCGGCTACGAAGTGGTCCCCGTCGCGGCGCCGCAGGGCGAAGAGAAAACGCACCATTATCTCTGGCGGTTCTGGCGCGCAATGCCGAAAGCCGGGCATCTGGCGATCTTCGATCGCAGTTGGTATGGCCGCGTCCTGGTGGAACGCGTCGAAGGTTTCGCCACGTTCGACGAGTGGCAGCGCGCGTACCGCGAGATCAACGAATTCGAAACGCAGATCATCGAGTCCGGCGCCATACTCATGAAGTTTTGGATGCATATCTCGAAGGAAGAACAACTCAACCGGTTCCAATTGCGCGCGCAGCTTCCGCACAAGCAGTGGAAGATTACCGATGAAGACTGGCGCAACCGGGAAAAGTGGGAAGACTACTGGGGTCCGGTTTCCGACATGCTCGAACAAACTTCAACCACGCACGCGCCGTGGGTGATTGTGGAAGGCAACGACAAACTCTACGGGCGCGTCAAAGTGCTGGAGACTGTCGCACAACGGCTGTCCATCGCGCTCGAAGGCAAATCGCTTAAGATGCCGCTGTTGCCAACGACGGACGGCCGGACGCGGAAGCCGAAGCGGGAGACGCCGTCACAGCGGGCGTCTTAACCGCAGGCGCTGCCGCGATCAGTTTGTCCTGTTTTTTGAGCCACGCAATGCTGTCTTGCAACACCGTCAATGTTTGCGCGGCGTCCAGACCCACGTGATCGGAGTCATACACGATCGACTCCTTCGGTTCGCCGGCAGCGTTCATGAGCGCTTTCGCGGCGGCAAACGGTATGAGCTGATCGTGCGTGCCGTTCTGGAATAAGACGGGACGCGGCGCGATTTTTCCCACGTACTTGATCGGATCGGACGGCGCCGTCATATACGCAACCAACGTCGTCAAAGGCGTGCGCCAAAAACCAAGTTCTTTTTTCGCGGCGTCGCTGTTCAGCAACAGATTCAAGTCCCCGCCTCCATACGTCATGACCGCTGCGGGTATCCGCGGTTCAAAGGCCACCGCGGTACATCCGGTGATCGCGCCGAAACTCGCACCGACAAGATAGATGCGGTCTTTCGCGATATCGTCCCGCGTTTGGAGATAGTCCACGAGCCGCCGTGTGTCGATCACGTTCAACGCTGCGCGCCGCCGCAACCCGAGCAGTTGGCTCAACGGGTCTTTCGATGCCAGTTTGCGTTCGCCGCGCATGTATTGATCGAACGACGCAATCGCGAAACCGGCCTTGGTGTAATAACCCGCGATGTCGTCGAGAAAACCTTTGCTCTGGCCGATGCCGTGCAAAAAGATGATGCACGGATACGGCTTGGGCGCCTCGAGCGGCAGCGCGAGCAATGTCGGAACGGTTTGATCTTCGAGACTTTGGTACGTGAAATCGATTCGCGTGTATTCGTCGCGCGCGTCCGTGCTGCGCACGATTGGATTCAGTGGAAGCGACGGATCATACCCGTCGTAGTAGGACTGGTCCGCGCGATACTTTATGAGAGCGCCGACCACGGCGCACAGCACAAATGCTGAGAGCGCGATGTATGCAAATTTCCTAATGCGCTTCACGTCTTCAATTCATCCCACAGCCAGATTTGTCGCCGGTTTCGACATTATCCCAAATGAAACGCAGGAGCGCAATCGACTTCTCCGCACGATTGCCATCTTTTTCGTTATACTACCCGCCTTTTTATCATGACAACCGATTTCACATTCGAAGTGCTCGCCGAGGACCCGGCCTGCGGCGCGCGCGTCGGTAAAATCCGCACGCCGCACGGCGAGATCGAGACCCCCGTCTTCATGCCTGTCGGCACTCAAGCGAGCGTCAAGGCGCTCACGCAGGAAGACCTGCGCGAGATTGGCGCATCGATCATTCTCGGGAATGCCTATCATCTGTATCTCCGCCCGGGGACCGAAATCCTGGAACAGGCCGGCGGCCTGCACCGCTTCATGAATTGGGAACGCCCTATATTGACCGACTCCGGGGGCTTCCAGGTTTTCAGTCTGGCCAAGTTCACCAAGGTCCGGCCCGGCGGCGTTACATTTCAAAGCCACATCGACGGTTCCCGCCATGAGATGACGCCGGAAAAAGCCATCGACGTCCAGTTATCCATTGGCGCCGACATCATCATGTGTTTCGACGAATGCACCACCTATCCCGTGACCCGCGAAGCCGCCGAGGAATCGATGCGCATGACCCTGGACTGGGCTGCGCGGTGCAAGAGTGCGAAGGCGCGAAGGTGTGAAAGTGCGGGGGAGACTGCGGACAAACGGTGGCCCGCAGTGACGAATCCAGGGTGCGCGCTCTTCGGTATCGTGCAAGGAAGTGTCTACGAAGACCTGCGGAAAGAAAGTGCCGCGGGGACTGTCGCCCTCGATTTCCCTGGGTACGCCATCGGCGGCGTCAGCGTCGGCGAGAGCAAAGAGCAAATGATCGCCGCCGTCGAATGGACCGCGCCCCTCCTGCCTCGCTCCAAACCGCGGTACCTCATGGGTGTCGGCCCGCCGGAGGATTTCCTGGATGCCGTAGAGCGCGGTGTGGACATGTTCGACTGCGTCATGCCCACGCGCAATGCCCGCAACGGCAGCCTGTTCACGTCGACGGGACGGCTGAACATCAAAAACCAGCAGTTCCGCACCGACTTTGCGCCGCTGGATTCCACCTGCGATTGCCCTGCCTGCAAGCGCTATACGCGTGCGTATTTGGGCCATTTATACCGCGCCGGCGAGATCTCGGCGTTGCGGCTGAATACTTTACATAACCTCCGGTTCATGCTAAACTTGGCGGCTGCTGTGCGTCAGGCCATCCGGGCGGGACGCTTCTTGGAGTTCAAGCGGGAATTTCTCCACGGCTACACCAGTGCGTAGGCGCTGTTTCTTTGTCTTTTGAGAGGTGATTGAAGTGATGTTCGAGCATGTCGCGGGCCAGGTGGTGAACGCCGTATTGGCGGCCGCGGAGCAGCCAGCGGGTGGCGGTCAAGCGGCCAATGCGGCGCCCACCAACCAGATGACCAGCATGCTGATCCTGTTTGTCCCCATGATCCTCGTCATGTGGCTGTTCATGTTTCGGCCAAACCAGAAGCGGGAACAAGAGCGCCAGACCATGCTGGCCGGCCTCGCCAAGGGCGACAAAGTCATCATGAGCAGCGGAATCATCGGAAACATCGTCGGCGTGACTGAAAAGACCGTGGTCCTTCGGGTGAGCGAAGAACCGCCCGTGAAGATGGAATTTCTACGATCGTCGGTATCGCGCGTGATGCCGCGCGACGAAAAAGCATAGCTGGAGCGAGGAATGAGAAAGCATTTGTATCGCACGTTGTCGGTGTACGCGGTTCTCCTGATCGCGATTATTTACGTGTATCCCACCATCGGCTGGATGACGCTGACGGACCAGCAGCGCATCGAACGCCAGGATCGCTGGAGGGCGGAAGACGCCTCCACCGAACAGCTCGGCTTCTGGGGGGAAACCACGCGCAGCATCAAACGCTACCTCGAGTTCGATCGCGCATGGGTGATCAACCTCGGCCTCGACCTGCAAGGCGGCGTCGAGATGATCGTCGGCATCGATGTCGAACACCTCGATCCGAATGTACGAAAGGGCTACATCGACCGCGGGTACAAAGACGCCGACATTCTCAAAGAGCTCCAGGAAACGGTAAAACAGCGCATCGAACGCCGCGCAAATGAATTCGGCACCAAGGAACCCATCATTCAAACGATGGGGGATAGCCAGATTCAGGTGCAACTCGCCGGTGAAAAAGACGTCCAACGCGCGAAGGAACTGATCCTCAAGACCGCATATCTCACTTTCCAGATCGCAGCAGGCCCAGACAAGCAGACCGAAGTCTTTAAAAAGGTCGACGACCATTTCAAAGGGGATTTCATCAAACGCCTGCAACGTCCCGGGTTCCAGCAGGGGCAGTTCATTCAGGTCCCGGTGGAACAGGCGGAACGTGTCCGCGAAATGGTGAAGGAAGCCAACGCGACTCCGGGCCTTATTCCAAACGATTTGGTTCTGGCGATGGGGCGCGCGCCGAAACCCGGCCAGCCTCAGCATTACCTGCTCTACCTTCTGAACAAAGAAGCGATCATGACCGGTGACGGCCTGACCATGGCTGTCGCGCGACCCGACGATCGCAAGGGTGGCGGGCAATGGGAAATTGTCTTCGGCCTTAATGCGGAATCCGGCCGCATCTTCGGTGAAAAGACGGAACAATTTAAAGACCACCACATGGCGATCGTGCTGGACGGGATCGTCGAGTCGGCGCCGGTGATCAACGACGTCATCACCACCAGCGGTGTAATCGAAGGTACTTTCTCACCCGAAGAAGCGCGTGATCTTGCGATCGCGCTCAACTCCGGGTCGCTTCCCGTCCCTGTTTCATTGCAACAGGCCGGTATCGTGGGTGCGCGTCTCGGCGAGGACTCGATTTACAAAGGCGTCTGGTCATGCATTATCGGCATGGCCGTCGTGCTGGTCGTCATGGCTGTGTACTACCACGTCGGCGGCGTTATCGCGTGCATCGCGCTGGTCATGAACGGTTTGCTCATTCTCGCGGCGATGGCCTACATGGGTGCAACGCTCACGTTGCCGGGGATCGCGGGCCTCATCCTCACGCTCGGTATGGCGGTGGACGCCAACGTGCTGATCTACGAGCGCATGCGCGAAGAAATCCGCTTGGGCAAGACGCTCACTGCCGTCGTCGCGGGCGGTTATCAACACGCGTTTCCCGCGATTCTCGACGGCCACGTAACGACCATTATTTCCGGCATCGTGTTGCTGCAATTCGGGTCCGGCCCGATTCAGGGCTTTGCCGTCACGTTGACCATCGGTGTCATCGCGAGCCTCTTCACCTCGTTGACCGTGACGCACGCGATCATCGACTTCCTCGTTGCGAAGAAATGGCTCACGAAGATCACGATGCTTCACCTGATACCGCACGGCACGAAGATTCCGTTCCTCGCGCAACGCAAATGGCTGTCGCCTGCGACCGCATTAATCGTGCTGCTCGGGCTCGCATACTTCGCGTACCGCGGCGAGGACAACTTCGGCGTTGAGTTCACCACCGGCACAAATATAGTTTTGAACATAGACAACGGCAAGCCGGTGGCGATTGGCGATGTGCGCAAGCTAGTTGAGGAAGCGGGCTTCGTCGAACCGACGGTCACCGAGTACGAACAACAAGGCGTCGAGGGCATGAACCGGTTCATGGTGCACGTCGGCGCCAGCGAAACAGGCCCGACTACCGGAACGGAACAGGATCAGCAGAAGGACGCGCAGACGCGCGTTCAAGAGGCACTCGCGCCGCTAGCCGGCGACGCGTCGAAAATCGAACTTGAAAAAGTGGACATGGTGGGCCCGGCGGTCGGTGCGCAACTTAAAACCGACGCGGTGCTCGCCGTCGTGTGGGCAACGGTGTTCATCATCATCTACCTGTGGTTCCGGTTCGAGTTGAAATTCTCCGTAGGTGCGGTCGTCGCCATGCTTCACGACGTCGGCATCACCCTCGGCATTCTGTCGCTGTCGGGCCGCCAGGTGTCGCTGGGCGTGGTCGCGGCAATTCTGACCATTGTCGGTTATTCGCTAAATGACACGATCGTCGTGTTCGACCGGTTGCGCGAAGACCTGAAGTTGATGCGAGGCCGCGGGTTGAACCTGCTCGAGATCATGGACAAGGCCATCAACGAAACCTTGAGCCGCACGATCATGACGAGTTTGTTGACGTTCTTCGTCGTGGCGGTGCTGTTTGTCTTTGGCGGCGCGGTGATCAACGACTTCGCCTTCGTGCTCGGCATCGGCATCATCGTCGGCACCTACTCCTCCATCTACATCGCGAGCCCAATCGTGTACTGGTGGCAGAAGTACCTTGCGAAAGCCCCTTCGCAGATCGTAGGCGGCGGCGGCGATCAAGGCCCCTCTTCGCGGCGTAGACGCCGTTCCCACCGCGACGACGACCCGAAGAACGACGATTCCTCCAAAAAGGATTCCGTGAAAAAGGAAAAGGAATTGTTGGTCTAGCCTACGCGTTAGTAATGAGGCGCCGGACGCGCATCCGGCGCCTTTTTTGTACTTACCGGTATCGGTAGAATTGAAGTTGAGCGTACGCGAGAGGATGCGGATTGGCCGCAAGGATGTAGAGGTTCAGCGCACATCCCCCTAAATCCCCCTTCAAAGGGGGACTTAATACGAATTACTCGTCGTCGTTTTGCAATCTTAAGTCCCCTTTTGAAGGGGGATTCAGGGGGATGTGAACAAATACCTATAGTCCGAGTGAGCGATAGGGAGCCGCTTGTGGATTCACTTTGGAAAACGATACGAGAGGAAGTCGAGCGCGAAGCGAAGAAGGAGCCGCTGCTCGCGAACTTCCTCTACGGCGTCGTGCTCAACCACAAGTCCCTCGAAGACGCGATGACGTTCCTGCTGGCGTCCAAACTCGAAAGCACGACGATCCCCGCGATCGCCATGCGCGATTTGCTCGTAGAGGCATTCGAAAACGACCCGGTGATCAGCAAGGCCGTGCGCACGGACATTAAAGCCGTCAAAGATCGCGACCCCGCCTGCCCGGGATATTCGACGCCGCTGCTCTACTTCAAGGGCTTTCATGCGCTCCAGGCGTACCGCGCCGCGCATTACTTCTGGTCACGCGAGCGCTACCAGCTTGCGCTTTTTCTGCAGAGCCGCATCTCGCAGACCTTGCAGGCGGACATCCACCCCGCCGCGCGGCTGGGCTGCGGCATTTTGATCGATCACGCGACCGGCGTCGTCATCGGCGAAACCGCGGTCGTGGAAGACAACGTCTCGATGCTGCACGGCGTCACGCTTGGCGGCACGGGAAAAGAAAAAGGCGATCGCCATCCGAAAGTGCGGCGCGGCGTGCTCATCGGAGTCGGCGCAACCATCCTCGGCAACATCGAAATTGGTCAAGGCGCGAAAATCGGCGCAGGCAGCCTCGTGCTCAAAAACATTCCGCCCCACTGCACCGCCGTCGGCGTGCCCGCCGAAGTCGTCAAAGGCCTCCGCACCGGCCAGGCCGGCCTCGAAATGGACCACACCATCGACGTGTTTCACGGGGACGGGATCTAAGGCCGACAGCGCTAACGGTTCCCGCGGAGCGGCGACCGTTAGCGCTGCACAGCGTATCACCTCCGGACGTTCTCTATTTTTATCGAAAAACGTTTCTGACCAATTCGCGCAGGTAGGGACGGTTTGCCAAACCGTCCGCATCGTCTTGAGGCTTTACAAATCATGCCAAACGATGTATCTTTTCATATACCGACCGATAAGTATAGAAAGGAGCCTCCCCATGTCCGACACGATAACCCTATCCCACGAAGGCCCCGCTTCCGTCGTCACGTTCACCCAGCCGCCCTTCAATCTCCTGGACATCGAGACAATCGACCGCCTCGTCGCTGTCCATCAGGAAGCCGACGCGCACCTCGGCACACGCGTCATCGTGACGCGGTCCGGCCTTGAGGGCATGTTCTGCAACGGGCTGAACCCCATGACTGTGCTGGAGGCGGACTACCCAGGCCGCCGTGCCGTGTTTGACGGCGTCGCGCGGTTGGTGAAAGGGCTGTACTCACTCAAGAAACCGCACGTCGCCGTGGTAAACGGACCCGCCATGGCAGGCGGCGCCGTGCTGGCGATACTCGCGGATTTTCGGTACATGGATTCCGAGCGCGGCGCGATTTGTTTTGCGGAGGCAAAAGTCGGCGTGCCGGTGCCGCCCGGGATGGTCGCCGTCATCGCGAGCGTGTGTCATCCAAACGCGTTGCGCGAGACCGTGATGCTGGGCAAAAAATATGATCCCGCGCCCGCTCTGGAAGTCGGCCTCGTGGACGGCATCGCGCCCGGCGCGGAACTCGACGCACTCGTCCAAAAACAGGTTGCGCGCCTCTCGCGTCTGAGTCTTGACGTCGTGGTTGCGTGTAAGGCGTCACTACGCTCATCGATCATCGAAAAGGCAAACGACCCCTTCGCCTCCAACGGCAATTGCAAACACTTCATGGAATTCGTCGCAGACGAATACCTCGGCGAAGGGTTGCGCGCATTCATGGAAGGAAGGCAACCGGTATTTTCGAAATAAGCCTTGCCGAGACGTGCTATTCTGTAGTCAGAGTAACAAGTGTTCGCTTCGCCGGGCATAGTTCATATTCAGGAATAGCGCGATGGCTGACAATCTGGTCCGGCTACATGCATTAATCGACATCGGGCACAAATGGCCTGGCGATTATCTCTTCAAGTTTATTGTGCCAAAGGAAAAGCTGGACGAGTTAGAAAGCCATTTCGCGGGATTGGCGTATCAAACGCGTCCCTCGACAAACGGGCGCTTCGTGTCGCTGACCTATACTGGGCATTTCCAATCGTCTGACCAGGTCGTGGCGATTTACGAGCGGGTGTTTTCGATCGAAGGTATTGTATCGCTATAGCGCACTGCAGACGAGCATCGCGAATGTTTCGGTAATTCACGCCGCGGACCAATTGTGCGTCAACTCCACATCGCACAAGTCGGCGATCGAATTGACGATCACGTCCGGCCGATACGCAAATTTCGCGAGGTCCTCGTGTCGCGTACCGCCGGACTTTCCAGCACAGTGGGATCCGAAGCTTGGAATTCACGTGACTTGAAGTCGCGGC